>Ga0256832_1000569_pt1 | contig 24205 bp, 26 predicted proteins | sample 134614metaG_FD_190534 | JGI IMG/M metagenome (GOLD analysis project Ga0256832, IMG submission 190534) | Hydrothermal vent microbial communities from Lau Basin, Pacific Ocean - 134-614 | ecosystem: Environmental > Aquatic > Marine > Hydrothermal vents | place: Pacific Ocean: Lau Basin | collected... | reverse complement strand
CGGTGCCTCGGCACCGCTTTGGAAAGCGGCGACTTGTCGCCGCACTCCAAAAGAACATCCTCCGAAAAAGCAAGTATTAGCGATAAGATTGGGAAATTTAGGCGTCTGCCTCACTTTACCAAATTACCTTATCAGCGCTAAAAGTGCAACTTTTCGCTTCTTCCGTCTTTGGAGGGGGTAGGACAGGGGTTTGATAAACCCCTGTCCGCCCTTGAAGTAGGAGAGGAGAGGGGGCGCGCAGCGGGGGTAAGGTGAGGGCGCTTAGATATGTTGATGCTAAATTGCGTAACACGAGTGAGGAAAACACAATGGCAAACAAAATCATCCAGTCCGTGAAGGGAACTCGCGATTTTTACCCCGAACAAATGGCGGTGCGCACTTGGCTTTACAACCAAATGCGCGCCTCCTCAGAAGCATTTGGCTACCAAGAATACGATGGGCCGTTTTTGGAGCCGCTCGCGCTGTATGCCGCCAAATCGGGCGAGGAATTGGTCAAAGAACAAGCCTTTGTATTCCCCGACCGCGGCGGCGACTTGATCACCCTGCGCCCCGAACTCACCCCAACACTGGCGCGCATGGTCGCTCGCCGACAAAACCAGTTGGCCTTCCCCGTGCGCTGGTGGTCTTTTGGGCCTTTTTGGCGCTACGAAAAGCCGCAAAAAGGCCGCGCAAGGGAATTTTTCCAATGGAACATTGACATGATCGGCGTGAACAGCCCCGAAGCCGATGCCGAACTCGCCGCCGTGGGAGCCGACTTTTTGAAACGCGTCGGCCTTTCGCCAAACGAGGTAAAAATACTTGTCAACAACCGCCGTTTGATGGATGAGCAGTTAGATTCTATCGGCGTAGCGCCGGAGCGGCGTAAGGCGGTCTTTAGGCTGATAGACCGCCGCGACAAACTTTCCCCTTCGGCTTGGGAAGAATACGCCGCCGAGATAGGCCTTTCGGCGGCGCAAGTGAGCGGACTACGCGAAATGCTGGCAGCCGAAAATCTGTGGGAGCAATCTGAGGAACTGGTGCGCTTTTTTGAAGCCGCAGAGGCGTTAGAAGCGCGTGAATACCTGAAATATGCCCCTTACATCATCCGCGGGCTGGATTACTACACCGGCACGGTATTTGAGGCGCGCGACGCCGAAGGGGAGTTTCGCGCCATTTTAGGCGGCGGCCGCTACGACAACCTTGTGGCCGACGTCGGCGGCAAGCCGGTTGCAGGTGTGGGCTTTGCCATGGGCGACATGGTGATCACCTTGGTGCTGGAAAAATACGGCCGCCTGCCAGCGCTCAACCCCCAACCGGCCAAAGTGCTGGTGGCTGTATTTGACGCTGACCACCTGCTTGACGCATACCGCCTCGCCTCCGAAGTGCGGGGCTTTGGCTTCCCAACCGCCACCTACCCCGAGCCTGCCAAACTCGGCAAGCAATTCAAGTATGCAGACAAAATCGGAGCGCGCGTAGTGCTACTTTTAGGCCCCGATGAAATTGCCCAAAACACGGTGGCCGTCAAAAACCTGAGCACTCGCGAGCAAACGAGCGTGCCGCGCCCGCAACTGCGCTCCGTCCTTGCCGAATTAGTCTCTTAGCGCCGCTTAAACCGCCTCTGCAAACCTAAAACGCAAGGCCAAACGCAAACAACCATGTTAGAAGAACTCCACATCCGCGATTTCGCTATCATAGATGAACTCACCCTCACCTTTGGCGAGGGAATGACAGCCTTGACCGGCGAAACTGGCGCGGGCAAGTCCATAATCGTGGATGCGTTGGCGGTGGCGCTCGGGGGGCGCGCCGAGGGCACAATGGTACGCACGGGGGCAAAGCGCGCGGTCATAGAAGCCACTTTCCGCCTCTCAGAGCCGCTGCGTGAGGCCATCAAGCCCATCCTTGAAGAACAAGAACTTTGGGACGACGAAAACTACATCACCTTGGGGCGGGAAATCCGCGCCGCAGGCCGCCACACGGCGCGCATCAACGGCTCTGCGGTTGGCCTCGCACTGCTCAGGCGCATCGGCGAAATGCTTGCCGACATACACAGCCAAGCCGAGCACATTTCCTTGCTGCGGGTGAGCACTCACCGCCGTTTGTTGGATAAATTTGCAGGCATAGAGGCCGACCTTGCCGCCTATCAAGCCCTCTACCGACGCTTGCAGGCCATCCGCAAGCAAATTGCCCAACTGCAAGCCTCGGCAGAAGCGAACGCTCGGCGCGCCGACCTGTTGCAATACCAAATCGGCGAAATTGAGGAAGCCGCCCCACAGAAAGATGAAGACCGCCTTCTGGAAGAAGAGCGCCAACGCCTCGTTCATGCCGAAACCCTTGCCGAACAGGCCAACCGCGCGCTCATGCTCTTGGACGAAGGCACGCCCGAAGCCCCAGCAATCACCGATCTTTTCGGCGAAGTGAGCGCCGCTTTGCAATCAATCGCCCATACGGACAAGGCACAGGCGGAATTTGCCGAAGAGGCCATTGCCCTTGAAGAATCGCTTGCCGAGTTGGCGCGCAAAATCCGCCGTTACGCCGAATCGTTGGAATTTGACCCAAACCGCCTTGCCGAGGTGGAAGAGCGCCTTGCCCTGTTGGACGACTTGAAACGCAAATACGGCGGTTCGCTGGAAAAGGTGGTAGAATATATCATTCGCGCTCGCGCCGAACTTGAAACAATTACCAACACGGCCGAACAAATGGACGCACTCGGCCAAGAAGCCGAGCAATTAGAAGCAGAACTGGCGCGCCAAGCGGCCATCCTTTCCCAAAAAAGGCACAAAGCGGCCGCAAAACTGGCAAACGCCATTGAGGCGGAACTGGCAGACCTGCGGATGCAGGCAAAGTTTCGGGTTCATTTCAGCACCACGCCCGACCCCAACGGCCTGCCAATGCCAAACGGCGAGCGGGTGGCTTACGACGCCTTTGGCACCGAGCGCGTGGAATTTCTGCTTGCGCCCAACCCGGGCGAGGATTTCAAGCCGCTCGCCAAAGTGGCCTCCGGCGGTGAAACGGCGCGCCTGATGCTGGCAATAAAGCGCGTCCTCACAGCCGAAGACCCCACTCCAACCCTGATCTTTGACGAAATAGATCAGGGCATAGGCGGCAGGCTCGGAGCAGTAGTAGGCAAAAAACTACGCGAACTTGCCCGCCGCCACCAAGTTTTAGTCATCACTCACCTGCCGCAACTTGCGGCGTTTGCCGATGCGCATTATCGCGTCAGCAAACAGTTCATGCACGGGCACACCAGCACCACGGTCACTTTGCTAAAAGGAGAGGACCGCGTGCGCGAACTGGCACAAATGCTCGGCGGCAACACCAAAAGCGCACTGCAATCGGCGCGAGAATTGCTGGAATCAGCCCGTGCCGACGGCCCACCGCTCACTTGAAGGAGGTGACCTATGGCGGACCAACCATTGATTGACCTGAACCACGCCACGGCAGAGGAACTCCAATCCCTGCCCGGCATCGGCGAAGTGCTCGCCGAAAGGATAATTGCCGCGCGGCCATTAAACTCGGTTGACGACCTTGCCGAAATTGACGGCATCCGCCCGGCGTTGGTGGAGCAATTGCGCCCGCTCGTGACCGTAACCCCAATTGAGGCCGAAGCGGCGGAAAAAGCCGAAAGCACCGAAGAGGAAGCCGAAGAAATGAGCCCTGCCGATGACGCCAAAGCCCCCGTTGTGGAAGAGACCTCTGAGGCTGAGGCGGGCGAAGCCGCGGAAGAAGAGCCCACTTCCCCCGAAGCAGAAGGCGAACACGCCGCGGAAACCCAAGCCGAGGAGCAACCCGAAGAGCCCCCGGCGCCGCCATCCGCCGAGGAAGAAGCCAAACCCACCGCGAAGCCCGAGCCAAAGTACATAACCCGCCGCGAAGCATGGCTGATGACCTTGGTGACAAGCGCCGTAGCGTTCTTCCTCGCCATCCTGCTGACTTTGGGCGTGCTTCAGAGCATAAACGGCACAATTCACTACGGCTCGGCAGTTTCGCAGCAGGGCATGAACCGCCAAATTTCGGTTATCCAATCCGAGATCGGGCAAATTCAACAGAGCATAGATGCCCTCCAAGGGCAAGTTGCTGACCTGCAAAACGTGGCGCAAAAGGTGAACGAACTTTCGGACAATCAGCAAGCGCTTCAACAGCAGATAGACGAAATGAACGACACGATTGCGCAAATAAAAGCCGAAACCCAAACTGTTTCCAAGTTTTTAGTTGGGATGCGTGATCTGCTAAACGGCCTTATGCCGCCCCCAACGCCAACGGTCACGCCTACACCGTCCTCCACAGAAACGCCCGAGGCGTCCGCGACGCCTACCGCAACCCCACAACCCTAAAGCGCCCAAACCCTAAAAGCGAGGTGGAAAATGGAAGGAAACGGCCAAACCTCAGAAAAGAAAACCTTTGGGCAGAAACTCAGCGCGGCTTGGAGGGCGTTTTGGCGCTTCATGTTGCGCCTTTTCATCGCCGTGGTGATAATCGGTGGTTTAGGCGCGGCCGCGTACTTTGGCATTCCGTACCTTTACCGCACTTACGTGCAGCCGTTGCAAGACCTGCAAGCGGAGGTAACCGCGCTCAAGCAAGAAACCGCCGACCGCGCCACGCAAGTCAACCAACGGATTTTAGCCCTCCAAGACGACATCCAAAGCCTGCGCTCAGAGCAATCCCAACTGGCGGATAAAATTGACGCCCAAGAACAAGCCATCCAAACCCTCCAAAGCAAGACCGATGAGTTGGCAAAGGGACAAGCCGCCCTGCAATTGGAAATTGAGGATCTGAGCAAGAAGATAGACGAGGCAACCGCGACGGCCAACGACGCGCAGACAGCAGGCGAGGCTTTGCGCGCTTCGTGGGATGAATGGAAGGCCAGCCTTGAGCAAATGCGCGAGCAAATTTACGTGATGCAGGTTATGGAAACACTGCTCAGGGCGCGGGTATTGCTGGGGCAACACGACCTTGGCGCCGCGCAGAAAGAACTTTCCCAAGCAAGCGCGGCATTGCAATGGCTGGCCGAAAACACCGCCAACACCGAGGCCCCCTACGCAACTGCTCGCGAGCAAATTGTGCTCGCCCAAAAGGCCTTGCCGCAATCCCCTGAAGTGGCTGTTCAAGACGTAGAAGCGGCATGGCAGTTGCTGAGCACCCTCACCCCCAAGCCCGCCTCACAGGCAGAAGCAACCCCGAGCGCGACGCCGTCGGAAACCCCAACTGCTTCTTCCCCCACACCAACACCAACGCCCAAACCGTAAAATTGCAATTGGGAGTGAAGCAATGCTCCCCTTGCCCGAACTGCACATAGGCGACCGAGTGCGCCTGCGAAAGCCCCACGCGTGTGGCGGCAACGAATGGGTAGTAGTGCGCTTGGGAGCCGACATCGGCCTTGAATGCACCACTTGCGGCAAACGCATCTTGCTGGAACGGCGCAAATTAGCCCGCCGCCTGAAAACCGTTTTGCCGCAAGTGGAAGAAGGCAAAACTTAGAATCTATCCGAAAATTATCCATAGGCGTGTCACTGCGAGGCGGCTGTGCCGCCGAAGCAGTCTCCTGACCAAGTAAAGGGGATTGCTTCGCCCCTTCGGGGCTCGCAATGACATTATGGCATTTTTCGGATAGAGCCTTAGTCCAGTAGTCCAAAAGCAAAGCGCAGGTCGTTAGCCCTGCGCTTTTTCGTCCGAAACAGTTGGCGAAGTTATGGCCTCGTCAAGAGTAACCCCTTCTTTTCTCACCCCCGGCGTCGGGGTGCCGCAATAAGGGCAAATATTCCACGAAAGCGCCATCAGCCTGCCGCAGTGGTGGCACACTTTTTTCAATTTTGTATGGCAATAAGGGCAAACAATCCAATCGGGTTGCACTTTACGGCCGCAGCCGGGGCAGCGCTCGCTTTCTTCAAGGGTTTCAAGCAGGGCTTCTTCCTCCAAAGCGCGCTGATATTCCTCCTCAAGCGTGCGAGGTGGGCGTAAAATTAGGTAGATCAACAAGCCGGGGAAGGAAAGCACCGCGACCAACAACGCCGCCAAGATAGGTGCGAGGCTGTCGCGGCCGCGTGCGCGCATATCCCGATAAGTCCAAAACACGGCCGCCAACCACATGGCGGCTACAAATGCTCCCCCCCAAGCAGCCAAAATCAAAAACAGGTTGTGCAGCGTTGTAGGATTGAAACCCATTCCAAACTCCCAAAAAATCTGGAGGCATTATAGCACATCAAAAGCCCGAAAACTTGTGCGGCACAGATGGGAGGTGAAAAATGTACACAATTCGTGAATGGGCGGCAGATGAACGGCCTCGCGAGCGGCTTGAAAAACTGGGCGCTCAAAGCCTGAGCACTGCAGAATTGATAGCAATTTTGCTACGCGTTGGCAGGCGTGGCGAAACGGCGGTTGCATTGGCAAGAAGGCTACTCCAGCAATTCGGCGGACTGGAAGGCCTGCATCGCGCCCCGTTTTCAGAGGTGAAATCCATAAAAGGCATCGGCACGGCCAAGGCGGCGCAAATAAAAGCCGCTTTGGAACTCGGGCGGCGGCTACAATTGGCTTCGCGCGGCGAGCGCCCCCGCATTTCCGGGCCGGAAGATGCCGCGGCGCTGGTACAATACGAAATGAGCGCTTTGGAGCAAGAACACCTGCGCGTGCTTTTGCTGGACACCCGCAATCAAGTGCTCGCGATTCACGAGGTGGTGCGCGGCTCGGTCAACACGGCGCAAGTCCGAATGGCCGAGGTGTTCCGCGAAGCCATACGCCGCAACGCCACTGCCATAATTTTGGTGCACAACCACCCCAGCGGCGACCCAACCCCCAGCGCCGACGACATTGCCCTAACCCGCCAAGCCCAGCAAGCCGGCTCGTTGCTTGACATTGAAGTTTTAGACCACATAGTCATAGGCGACAACAAATTCGTTTCGCTGAAAGCGCGCGGCCTTGTTTGATTTTCTGTAATCGTCCCGCTTCAACAAATAGAAACCGCAGATTGAAGTTCGTGAGTCGTTGAGTCGTAAAATCGTTGCGTCGGGCGTTGTCGGGTGGTTATTATCCACCGATTGACACAGATTTACACCGATTGAAGAAAAAACCACAGAAAGCACAGAAGTTTACAGAGAACACAGAAAAAAATCTGCGCTAATCTGTGTAATCTGTGGTTTATTTCGTCCACCGATTGACACAGATTTACACCGATTGAGTAAGGAAACCACAGAGGACACAGAAATTTACAGAGAACACAGAAAAATTTTTTCTTGGCGTCCTCTGTGTCCTTGGCGCCCTTGGCGTTAACCTCTGTGCTAATCTGTGTAATCTGTGGTTTCCCCTTTGCGCTCTCTGCGCCTCTGCTTCCTCTGCGTCTCTGTGTTAATCTTGGCATCCTTATAGTTGCTTTTTGTATCAGGAGGCTAAAAATGCACATAGCAATTACCGGTGCCAGCGGGCTAATAGGCCGTGCCCTTATCGGCATTTTGAGAGAGGAAGGGCACACCATAACAGCCTTTAGCCGAAAGCCGGATATTCACAAAGCCCAATTCCCGCAAGTGCGATGGGTGCGCTGGAATCCAAACGACACAGTAGGCATGGCGCGCGTGCTCAAAGAAGCCGACGTCGTGGTCAACCTCATGGGCGAAAACATCGCCTCCGGCCGCTGGACGGAAAAACGCAAAAAAGCGCTTTACGAAAGCCGTGTGGCAAACGGCAAAGCCCTTGCCTCGGCCTTGCGCGCCGCAGAGCCTCGCCCGGCAGTGCTCATACAAGCCTCGGCCGTGGGATATTACGGTGCGCGCGGCGATGAGCCCGTAGATGAAAACACGCCACCCGGAGATGATTTCCTCGCCCGCCTTTGCGTGGATTGGGAAGCAAGCACGGCGTTAGTGGAAGAATTGGGAATGCGCCGGGCTATAATCCGCACCGGCATTGTGCTGAGCACACAAGGCGGCGCTTTGCCGAGACTAATGCTCCCCATAAAACTGGGCGTGGGCGGCCCATTGGGTAACGGCAAACAGTGGATGCCGTGGATTCACATCACCGATGAGGTAAAAGCCATTGCTTTTTTGATAGCAAACGAAAACGCAAGCGGCCCATTCAACCTAACAGCCCCAAAGCCGGTGACCAACGCTGAATTCACCAAAACCTTAGCGCGCAAACTGCACCGCCCGGCCTTCATGAAGGTGCCCGGAGCGGCCTTAAAAATCCTCCTCGGCGAGATGGCCGAAATGCTCCTCACCGGCCAACGGGCGCTCCCAAGCCGCTTGTTGGAATTGGGCTACAAATTCTCCTACCCAAACCTTGAAGCCGCTTTGGATAACCTCCTGTTTTTGTAAAAACTGCGGGCAGAGAAGCCCCTGGTGAGCCATTTCGCTTGCAAAACTTGCATTGTTGTGCTAATGTGTATCTAAACACACCTTCCCAAAGCCAAGGGCTGATGGGCTGAAAGTTGAGAGGCTTTTATGGGCGTAGTGAGGGCTTTTATAGCGATTGACTTACCTAACGATGTGCTGGAGAACATTGAAAACGTTTCGCGTCGGCTACAAACCCAATTGCGGCACTATCCCATCAAGTGGGTGCCCACCGAAAACATCCATCTCACCCTAAAGTTTTTGGGTGATGTTTCGGAAAGCAACCTACCGCTGATAGAGGATATGCTCGCGGGTGAAGTGAGCGACCACAAACCATTTGAATTTGGGGTCGGTCGCTTGGGGGCTTTCCCCGACATGAAACGGCCAAGGGTGATTTGGGTAGGCGTTGAGGCGCCTGAGGAATTGCTCGCCCTCCAGCGCGGCGTTGAAAGCGTTATGCAAAGGCTTGGCTACCCTCGCGAACAGCGCCCGTTTCAGCCACACCTGACTTTGGCGCGCATAGCCCGCAGGGCAACCACAAACGAAGTGTATGCCATTGGCCGCACACTTCGCGAAATCAGCGTTAGTTTTTTAGGCAGCGCTCGCGTGACAGAAGTGCATCTATACAAAAGCGACCTCCACCCCACAGGCGCCGTCTACACCCGCCTTTTCACCACCACTTTGAACGCAAGCGCTCCCCCCGCAGTGGCATAAACCATTTTGGGTTTTGTTCCCCTAAGACTTTGCCCGAAAAAACATGGCAACGTCCTTGCGAACCCTGAAAGGGCAAAGCAAGCCTACAACTTTTCTCAAGGAGGTGAACTCTGGACGCTCTACAACTTGCTCGTACAATTGTGAACGCCTTGGAAGAACACAAGGGGGAAGACATCCTGCTTTTGGACGTGCGCTCTTTAGCACCCTTCACCGACTATTTCGTAATATGCTCCGGCAATACAGACAGGCTACTTGATGCCTTGGCCGATAGCGCCCGTGAGGCGGCAAGGAAGCAATATCACGTCGGCGCGCGCACCGAGGGAACGCCGCAATCAGGCTGGATTTTGTTGGATTTCGGTGACGTGGTGGTGCATCTTTTCTCCCCCGATTTGCGCGATTACTACCGCTTAGAAGACCTTTGGGCAGACGGCAAAGTAGTGTTGCACCTGCAATAGCCCCTTAGCGGCGGGCTTGGCTTCCCTTTGGTGGAAAGTGGCGGTAGCGCCATTTTAGCCGCCAGACGCCAAGCGCGGCCTCTATTTGGATTGGGAACGACATCTTTGATTTCCCAAACCGGCGGTCGGCAAAATAGATCGGAATTTCCGTCATCTTGAGGCCAAGCCGATACGCGAGGTAGGCCATTTCCACCTGAAAAATGTAGCCGCTTGACCTAACTTGTTCAAGCGGCAGGGCTTTCAGCGCGTTGGCGCGCCACAGCCGGTAGCCGCCGGTAACATCCCGCAAAGGGATGCGCAAAATGGAGCGCGCATACAAATTCCCAAAAGCAGAAAGCCCCTTGCGCCAAAGCGGCCAGCGCTCATCCAATTCACCGCCCGGAACGTAGCGCGAGCCGACCACCAAATCCGCCCCATCCTCCAAAGCAACCGCCATCACCGGCAAAACTTTGGGGTCGTGCGAAAAATCGGCGTCCATTTGGCAAATTGCGTCGCTCTCTGGGGAATTCAGTGCCTGCCTAAAACCTGCCACATAGGCCGGCCCCAATCCCCCTTTTGCCTTGCGATGCAAAACATCCAAGCGCCCCTTGTATTTGCGTTTCAGCCTCTCGGCGATCTCGCCTGTGCCATCGGGGCTGTTATCATCAACTACGAGCACTTTCAAATTGAGCGGCAAACTGAAGAGCGCCTCCATAAGCCGAGGCAGATTTTCTGCCTCGTTGTAGGTGGGGATAACCACGGTGATCAGCATTTCACTTGCCCAAAACGCTAAACCTGAGGTCTGCCGCTGTTTTGTGTTCGCCGGGAGAAAGGTGGATTTCGCGGAGATTAAGGCTTAGTTTGCGCTCTCCAAAGTTGCCGCTTAGCCTGTCCTTGAGCGGGTAAAAGTAATCCAACGCCTGAGCAATGCGTTTTTGGACTTGGCGCTTCACTGCCGGAATTTGCTCCGGCGAAGCGATAACCAAAAAATCGGTGTTGGAAAGATGCCCTAAAAAGGCGCCCTGCCCCCCAACATCGCGCACAATGTTTTGAAGCATGAGGCCGACAGCACGCAGCACATCGTCCGAAGTCACAAAGCCGTAACGCCCTCTAAAAGCGTCCAAATTCACCAACGACACCAAAAGCGCCCCCCACTCTTCGCCCGAATCAAGTTTTTCTTGAATAACGTCGTTTACCAAAACGCCTTCCGGTAAATGAGTAACGGCGTTTTGGATGGGACCAGCAGAAGCGCGGCGCAAAACATTCCGCACCCGCAGCCTCAGTTCCTGCAGGTCAAACGGTTTGGAAATGTAATCATCCGCGCCAAGTTCTAAGCCTTTAATCAACGAACTGCGGCGTTTGCGCTCGGTGAGGAAAATGATGGGAATTCGCGCCGTGCGCAGGTTGCCCCTCAGGCGCCGAGCGACTTCGTATCCGTCTATATCGGGCAATCTGATGTCCAAAATCACCAAATCAGGCGGCGAAACTTGACAAGCGCGCAGGCCATCCTCCCCCCAATTTGCGGTTTGCACCTCGTAGCCTTGCTCACGAAAGTAGGATGTGAGCATATCGGCCACGTCCAAATCGTCCTCTATTATCAAAATGCGGTGCCGTCTCTCTGCCACGGTTCAGATCCAAAGAGTAAAGAAAAGAGGCGGGAGGTTTACCAGCAAAGCGTGAATTGTTCTTTGCGAATAAGGAGGAAGGGCATCACTTAGCCATGAGGCTAAAATTGGCCTTCGTGGCTAAGTTACATGAGTTACGCGGTTCCCATGCTTCATGTCACCGCGAGGCGGCCGCAGGCCGCCGAAGCGGTCTCCCCCACCGTCTGGGGGATGGCTTCGCCGCCCACAGCGGCTCGCCATGACATGAAAACCAGCGCCCCTACGGGCAACTGCGTAAGTCCTGTAGGTGGAAATTTGCCCATCAACCCAAAGGCGTTTTTTGAATGATAAATTCGCACACTTCATCGCCTTTGGCGATGCACTTAGATTCGTCCACGCGGAATTCGCTGCCGCCCGAAACCCATTTCAGGCCTTCTTGCAACAATCCTGTTGCCATGTAGCATACCGGCTTATCGGTTGTCCCTGCACGCCCCCAGCACACCGGACAGCGGTGAATTGTGTAAACAAAGACGTGCTCTTTCTCTTCTACGCTGGTGACTTGATCGCTCAATTGGCTAAAGATTTTAGCCATGGCAGGCAAACCTATGCGCAGTTTAGCGCTCAGAGGCAACACCTTGAAGGCTAAATCGCCGACGCCTGCCAGAGCGCCAAAATTGCGCAAGCCTTCGGCAAATGCCGCCCTGCCAGCGCGCAAAGCTAACGCCCGCCCTCCGCGCGGCCCGTACATCTCCTCCAGCGCCAAGTTGATAGAAGAGAGGTAAGCAAAATCAAATTCCTTCGCCAAATTGTCGGGCGGCGGATTGTCAATTAAATGCGAAAGATGGGCTAAGTTGAGAATGGCATTCAAGCCATTGGTGCCCATCACGTCTTCCAAGGCGTGCAAAATGATGCGCGCTATTTTGTTGGGATAGTAATATCCGCTCTCGGGAATTGGGTCCATGATGAAGCCTCTTCTTAGATAAGCTTGGCAATGTCTTCCGCGGCCCGACGCATATCCAAGAAAATAAGACCGAGTTTGGCTTTTTCGCGGGCCAACGCGGTCAGTACGGCCTCTTCGCCGATAGACATCAGCACCACGTAGCCGTTTTCACCCTTGATGTAAACCTGCTCTAAACCTCCTCGTCCCAATTCGGCCGCTATGCGCTCGCCAAGTGAGAGCATAGCCGCAGACATAGCCGAAACGCGATCTTCTTCTATCCCCTGAGGTAGGGCTGAGGCGATACTCAGGCCGTCAACGCTCACAATGGCGGACGCTTCAATATCTGGGGAAGATGCTTGGAGCTCCCGCAGTCGCTCCACAAGCAGTTGGTTGCGAGATTTTGCCATTTATAGCCTCCTTCTGGAGAGAAATAACAATTTCAAAACTGCCTCTGTTACAAAGGTTAGCACAACGGCAATAGCATGTCAAGCCGCTCCAAACGGTAATGCTTGATTTTCCCCGTTGCTACCGTCCGGAACGGTGAAAGCATTTTTGTGCCATCGGTGATGAATGCCCCCACCGCGACTCGAACGCGGGTCTTCGGCTCCGGAGGCCGACGCTCTATCCACTGAGCTATGGGGGCAAGCGCTCTCATTATACCATGAGCACGGTTTTAGCCCTCGCCCTCGTCCCCAGCCTCAGCGTTTTCCTCCTTTGGCGGGACGACTTCCTCTTCGGAAAGCCGCTGTAGCACCTGAATACCTTTGTTGGCCTCGGCAAGCAGGTGTTCCAACCGAGCGCTCAATTCCTGCAGGGTGCGCAAGGCGTATTCATCGGCTTCGCGGCGGATTGCAACGGCTTCAGCATAGGCTTCAGCCCTTATGCGTTCAGCCTCGGCCATTGCATCGTGCACTATGGCATGGTCTTGCACTATTTTCTTGCGCTCTTCTTGCGCCAATTGGATGGTGCGCTGGGCTTCCTCTTTAGCGCGGGCTAAGATGCGGTCACGTTGGTTGAGCACTTCTCGCGCCTGCTTCACTTCCTCAGGGATAGTAACGCGCATCTGGTCTATGATGTCCAACATGCGGTCTTCGTCAACTATCACGCTGTGAGTGAAAGGCACGGCGCGGCTTTCGTTGAAGAGTTCTTCCAAACGGTCAACCAATTCCAAAATGTCCATTTTTCTCTCCCTTGCTGATGAACAACCGGTGCGCTAAGCCGTGCAATTTTTGAGCCGAGCGGCGCAATTTTCAATCTCTAAGCGACGTCACCTGCTCCAAGTGCTGGCTTTCGCTCATTTGAGCAAAGCGCCTTTTCAGCGCATTTGCCACGTGCGGCGGCACCATCGTGCTCACATCGCCGCCGAGCGAGGCAATTTCGCGCACGGTGGTTGAGGAAAGGAAGGTGTGCTCCTCGCGCGTTATCAGCGCCACCACCTCAATTTCGGGCGCAAGGCGGTTGTTTGCCAGCGCCATGCGGAATTCGCTTTCAAAATCCGAAAAAACGCGCAACCCGCGCACAATCACCTGTGCGCCCACGCGGCGGCAAAATTCCACCGTAAGCCCGCTGTAGCCTGTGACCGTTATGTTCGGCTGGTCGGCAAACGCTTCAGCCACCAACGCGATGCGTTCCTCTGGGCTAAAAATCAGGTTTTTCAGCGGACGGTCGTAAACCGCAACTACCAATTCATCAAACAACCGCGCCGCCCGCAATGCAATGTCAATGTGCCCGTAGTGAATCGGGTCAAAACTACCCGGAAAGACGGCTTTTATGCTCAACTCATCTCTCCTTGTCCGTTGCTCCAAAATTGCTCCAAGCGCTCGGCTAAAAGCCTGTGCTCGGGCAACCGGAGTTCGGGGTCGGCTTCAACCACGCGCTGCGAGAGGGCGCGCGCCTTCTCAATCAGATGCACGTTCAGCATATTTGCCATTTGCAGGCGCATTGCCCCAAAGCCGTACCCCGATTGTCGCGTGCCGAAAAATTCGCCCGGTCCGCGCTGTTGCAGGTCTTTTTCGGCGAGCACAAAGCCGTCGTTGGTTTCGGTCAGGGCTTTGAGGCGCTCGTTTTCCTCAACGGCGTTTTCGGTTTCGGGTATGAGCAGGCAATAGGCGCGCTGCCCGCCGCGCCCAACCCGCCCGCGGAATTGGTGCAACTGCGCTAAGCCAAAGCGGTTCGCGCCTTCAATCAGCATCACGGTCGCATTCGGCACATCCACGCCCACTTCCACAACAGCAGTAGAAACCAAAATATGATACTCGCCGTCGCGGAAGCGCCGCATCACTTCATCCTTTTCATCCGCTTTCATTTTACCGTGCAACAAGCCCACCTTGAAGTCGGGGAAGACCTCTTCCTGCAAAATGCGGTGGGCTTTGACCGCGGCGGGCGTGTTTTCCAGCGCTTCGCTTTCTTCCACCAAGGGGTAAATCACAAACGCCTGATGGCCGCGCTCCACCTCGCGGCGGATGAGGGTGTAGGCGCGTTCACGCTCGCGCGGCATCAGCAGGTAAGTTTCCACCGGCTTGCGCCCGGGCGGCATTTCATCCATCACGCTGATATCCAAATCGCCGTAAATCGTGAGCGCCAAAGTGCGGGGGATGGGCGTTGCCGTCATTACCAGCATGTGCGGGTTATCGCCCTTGGCGCGCAACGCCGCACGCTGGCGCACGCCAAAGCGGTGCTGTTCATCAATCACCACAAATTGCAAATCGGCGAACTGAACGGGGTCTTCAATGAGGGCGTGCGTGCCCACCAAGACCTTCACCGTGCCGCTACGCAAGCCTTCCAGAATTTCGCGGCGCTCAGATGCAGGCGTGTTGCCCACCAGAAGGCGAATTTGCTCAGGCGCGACCACACCTTCCTCATCGGCAAGGAAGCGTTGCAGGTTGCGGAAGTGCTGTTCGGCTAAAATGGCGGTCGGCGCCATCAGCGCGCCCTGCGCCCCGCCTGCGAGCACAATCGCCATGCCTAACGCCGCCACCACCGTTTTGCCGCTGCCCACATCGCCCTGAAGCAAGCGGTTGAGCGGAGCACCAGAGGCCAAATCGCGGCGGATTTCCTCCAACGCCCGCCTTTGCGCCCCTGTAAGCGTGAACGGAAGCCGCCTCAGCCGCTCCTCCAGCCAATCATCGCTCACCTCAAAGCGGCGGGCTTTTTGGCTTTTGCGCCTGTGCCTCTGCTGAAGCAAGCCCAATTGCAGGTAAAACACCTCGTCAAAGGCAAGGCGGTTGCGCGCTTTGGTCACATCATCCCAATTTTCGGGGAAGTGCACTTTCTGGAGCGCGCTCGGCAGTGGTAGCAAGCCGCTTTCCTCGCGCAGGGCAGCGGGCAATGGGTCGGGGACGCGCGGCGCCCAAGTGTCCACCGCCTCTTTCATCACCCGACGCATCCAACGCTGGGTGATTTTGGCGGTCAGCGGGTAAACCGGCACAATCCGCCCCGTGCTCAACTGCTCTTTATCCACCGGCTCCCATTCGGGGTTGACGAGCACAAGCCGTCCGAGGAATTGGTCAACCTTTCCGGCAAGCGCAATAGCCATGCCCTTGCGGAGGCGGTCGGCAATCCAAGTTTGGTTGAACCAGCGGGCGCGGATTTTGCCGCTTCCATCCGAGACCAGCACATCCACCAGTTTGTGCTTGGTGTGGTACTGGCGCACCTGCACGCTTTCCACCGTGCCGAGCACCGTCACCTCATCGCCGTAGCGCAGTTGGCGGATTGGCTTGACGGTGGAATAGTCGTCATAGCGGCGGGGGAAGTGGTAGAGCAAATCCTGCAGGGTGCGGATTCCGAGGCGCTCCAAAGTTTTTGCCCGCCGGGGGCCAATGTTGGGCACGGCAGTAACGGGAGCGCGCAGTTCCTTCAGGCTGATGGGCTGCTGAACGCTTGGCCGAGCGGCAGGGGCGCTTGGCTTTGGCTTCTCGCGTTGGGAGACTGGCGGGCGCGCGGCGGGCTTTTCTTTGCCCGCGGCGGGGGGCTTTTGGGGCGCCGGGCGGCCGTTTGCAGGCGTTTCAAGCGTCATTTCTTCCGGAAGTTGCAAAGAGCGCTGAATGCGTTGCCAAAGCCCGCGCAACATTTCGGCGCGCGACTGCGGCTTAAGCCTGCCGTAATCTTGCAAACGGGCACGGATCACCTGAATCAACGGCTCGGGGACGCCCTCAGCGCGTGCCTCGCCCTCCCACGAATCCAAAACGCGCGTCAAGCCGCCCACTACCGCGCGGTTATCGTACCCCCGCTCGGCCTCAAGCGCGAAAAACTTATGCAGTTTCACGATGCTGGGTTTGGTTTCCATATTGCTCAATTTTACCATGCAGGTAGGGAATCACAGATTACACAGAAAGACGCAGAGGGAACAGAGACGCAGAGAGCGCAAAGAGGTTGACGCCAAGGTCGCCAAGGACAGAAAGAACGCCAAGGAAAGTAACGCAGAAACGCAGAGGAAACAAAGACGCAGAGAGCGCAAAGAGGTTGACGCCAAGGTCGCCAAGGGCACAGAGGACGCCAAGGGTAACGCAGAGACGCGGAGAAAGCAGAGGCGCAGAGGAACGCAGAGACGCCAAGGGCGCCAAGGACATAAAGACGCCAAGGATAAAATCCACAGATTACGCAGATTAGTACAGATTTTTTTCTGCGGAATTTGCGGATAGTAACGCCAAGGTTGCTAAGAAAGGCTGCTAAGAGAGGTATCCGGACACCCAATCCCCAATCCCTCAGTACCTAAATCCCTAAACCCCTCTTTCTGTGTTCTCTGTAAATTTCTGTGTCCTCTGTGGTTTTCTTGCTCAATCAGTGCAAATCTGTGCCAATCGGTGGATGGTAGCGCCAAGGGCGCCAAGGACACAGAGGACGCCAAGGAAAGTAACGCAGATACGCAGAGGAAACAAAGACGCAGAGAGCGCAAAGGGGAAATTTCTGTGTTTTCTGTGGTGATTCTGTGCCTTCTGTGGTTTTCTTTTTCAATCGGTGTAAATCTATGTGCGGTGGATTAAAACCACCCGACAACGCCCGACGCAACGATTTTACGACCCAACGACTCACGAACTTCAATCTGCGAAATCTGCGGTTCTCACAACCAAATCTGTGGAAATCTGTGTAAATCGGTGGATAAAAACCACAGATTGCACAGATTAGCACAGATTTTCTCTGCGTAATCTGCGAAATCTGCGGTTTCAACCATCCAATCGGTGTAAATCTGTGTAAATCGGTGGATTGAAACCTAATCCACCTCCTCGCCATCGCCGCCGAAAAGGCGCAACAGTTCATCAACCTCCTCCGGCGGGGGAGATTCGGGCTTTTCGGCGCCGGGCAAGTTGTCCGCGGGGGCACAGAGCAGGCGTGCGAACTCCTCCGACGCCATCACCTTTGCGCCCGCCCAGCGCGCCGCGCGCTGCACCTCATGGTCGGAAGAAACCACCGTCCAATTGCGCGCCGTGCGCCCCAGCCTTTGCAAGTGAGCGGCAATAGCCTCATCGGCAGTTCGCCCCTCACGCACAAAAACCGCGCTCACGGCGCCGTAAGAGCGCCTGCCCGCAAAGCCCGGCGCGGCTCGGTCAAAATAAACCACAACGCGGGCGCGGCGGCGCGCACAAAACGCCGCCAGCAGTTCCAGCAGGCGCTCCTCATCATCCGCTTGGCGCAGGCTGAGCCCCGCCACGCGCGGAATCAAGTTGTGCCCGTCTATCAGGTAAGGCATGGGGAAATGATGCTCTGGGGAAAACGGTCATTTCCGCTGCGGGCGCTCAAGGAGCACCTCATCGCGGCGGATGAAGAAATGGTCAAAATCGCGCGCGACAAAAGTGTTTGGGAAGACTTCGCGCGCCTCCTGCAAAATTTCGCGCTCGCGGTGGCGGCGGGAAATGTGGGTCAAAATCAAATAGCGCACTCCGGCTTCGGCGGCGAGTTCGGCGGCTTGGCGGGCGGTGAGATGGGCAAATTTGCGCGCAAGGTCGGCTTCTGAATGCAAATACGTGGCCTCGCTCACAAGCACATCGGCGCCGCGGCACACCTCCACCAAATCCTCGGTGCGCCCCACATCGCCGGTGTGGACGTAGCGCGCCCCGCGCCGCGGCGGGCCAAGCACGTCGTCCGGGCGCACCACGCGCCCATCGGCAAGCACAATCGTTTCGCCCTCAACCAAACGGCGGCGCTCAGGGCCTGCAGGCACGCCCAAAGCCTCTGCCTTTTCGGGCAAAAACGGGCGGCGGCTCCGCTCTTCAAAAACATAGCCATAGCAATCCGGGCCGCGGTGGTAAACGGGGAACGCGCTCACGGTGAAGTCGGTAAATTCCAAAACCTCGCCTTCGCGCACTGGATGGAACGCGATGGGAACGGGCGGGCGCGCGCCGCCAAACACCACGTCCTCAAGCAAAATGCGGATCCGCTCCAGCGCCCAGCGCCCAGCGTAAATATCCAACTCCTCAATGCTTTCCCAGCGCACCAACGTTGAAATCAGCCCACCCAAGCCCAAAATGTGGTCTAAATGCCCGTGCGTTATCAAAACGCGGGTCAAATGCTTGAAGCCAAGCCCCGAGCGCAAAATTTGGCGCTGAGTGCCCTCGCCGCAATCCAGCAAAAAGCGGTATTGGTCGTGCTGAACGATATGCGCCGAAAGCCCGCGCTGAACCGAGGGTGCAGATGCCGACGTGCCCAAAAAAGTCAGTTCAAACAAGAGAACCTCCCGAAACTGCTAAAGACAAAAAGAGAAAAACCACAGATTACACAGATTACACAGATTTTTTCGGCGGAATCTGCGTAATTTGCGGTTATCCAAAAACGACTCGGTGTAAATCTGTGCCAATCGGTGGATGAGAACGCCAAGAGTGCCAAAAACACAAAGGACGCCAAGGTTAACGCAGAGACGCAGAGAAATACAAAGGACGCAAAGAAAATTTTTTCTGTGTTCTCTGCAAATTTCTGTGTCTTCTGTGTTTTTTATCTAATCGGTGTAAATCTGTGTCAATCGGTGGATGAGAACCACAGATTACACAGATTGGCACAGATTTTTTCGGCGGAATCTACAGTTTCTACCATCTTGAATCAGCCTACCGCTTGGGACTGGCGCTCTTCCTCTTCCAACTCGGTGAGGCTCAGCCCCTCGCGGGTGAAGTAATATGCGCCCAGCAGGGTAATCGGGAGCCAGAGGGCAATGTGCAGGACAATGGTGTAGCCGGTGGCAATTCCCTTAGGGACGCCGTAAGCGGTGAGCACGGCAATACCCGGCGTGTCAAAGGTGCCCACATAGCCCGGCGCAGAAGGCAAGGTGGTGGCAAGGTTGACCACGCCGTTCATCAGCATCAGCGCGAAAAAACTCACATGGAACGGGAAAGCGTGCATCACCAGCCAATACTTGCCGGTCTCCAAAAGCCAAATCAACAGTGAGGTGAGAAACACCATCACCGCCTCGGTGGGGGAACTGAGCGCCTCCAACCCCGAGAGGAATTTCAAGCCAATGCCAAGAGTGGCTTCGCGGAAGCGAGCAGGCACAAACCGAATGCCCCAGCGGAGCAGGCGCTCAGTTTGCCGCGGGAACATCGCGGCAAGCAAGAAAACCGCTAAAGCGCCAATAAACGCCACCGCGCCCCAAATTGCAAGGCTTTGGATGCTCCCCATGAAGCCCGAATGCGCGCTCAGTCGCGACACTTCGGGCAGATTGAGGAAGACAAACGCCAGCATCACCACGCCGTCGTACACGCGCTCCACCAAAATTGTGCTGAGCGAGGCAGAAATGGGCACACCAGCCCGCCGCTTGAGGATGGCAGCGCGCAGAAGTTCGCCGGCGCGCGCAGGGTAAATGTTGTTCCCCATGTAGCCAATCGCCACGATCGGGAACATCACCCGCAGCGGCACGCGCTTTATCGGGCGCACAAGGTAGTGCCACCGCCAAGTGCGCACCCCAACTGCCACAAAATACACTGCCACCGCGGGGATGAGCCACCAATAATTGGCGTGCTTCAGCGCGCGCCAAAACGTCCCCCACTCCAGCCCTTTGAGGGCAAAGTAGAGGAAAAACGCGCTTATCGCAAAGCCTAAAACCAAATGCCAACGTTTCATGGCATACGATTGTACCATCGGTAAAGGCCATCAGGGGGCGTTTCGCAGCGCGCCAATGGCACCGTGAGCAGTCAAAGTTTTACAGAAAAAGTTCAACATCTCCTCCCGGCCTTGCACCTTTGCCCACCCCGCCCCTTCGCGCCACTCTCTCTTTTGAGGTAGAATTGGGGAAAGCCGTTTCCGGCCACTTCCCAAGATTGAGGCTACGCAAGCAAAAATTGCCGCTTGGGAAACGGGAACGGCACTCTCACCCCAATTTGCACTCTGTGCATTCTGCAAGGAATGCCTCACAAGCGAGGTGAATTATGAGCGAACAAAAGTCTGGGCAACAGCCTGCACAACCCCCTTCACAAGAGCCGAAATCCTCTCACAATGAATCATCCCATGTGACTCCTCCGCCTTCCCCTTTGCCGCCACCAAAGGCCAAGCAGGCGTGGGTGCCGTTTTTACTCGGCGCGCTCTCGGTGGTTTTCCTCGTGGTTGGTGTGGTGTTGGTCATTGCTTTTATGAGCAACGGTGAAGGAGTTCCTTTGCTCAGCAAGCCTACCGCCACTTTCACCCCCACCATCACGGCCTCGCCGACGCCCACAGCCACGCCTACGGCAACCTCTACCCTCACCCCAACGATCACGCCTACCCCTACGGAGACGCCGGTCCCAACCCCCTCCGGCCCTTTTGAGTACACCGTGCAGGAAGGCGATACCCTTTACACCATTGCCAACAAATTCAAAGTAGACTTTGTGACTTTGATGCTGATAAACGGCATGAACTACAAATCTCCGCTGTATGTGGGGCGGAAGATAAAAATTCCGGGGCCGAACACCAAACGTCCCACCCCAACCCCATTACCCAAGTATCTGCCTAAGGGCTTCAAAATCAAATACTTTGTGATGCCAAACGACACTTTGGCGTCAATAGCGGCAAAGTTCAACTCAACGGTTGAAGAGATCGTAAAAGCCAACGACACATTGAAGGATGCGGGCTCTCCGCTTTATGTTGGTGAAGTACTGATAGTGCCGGTGAACTTGGTAACGCCGACACCAACGGTCACGCCAAATCCAGCAACTTTGACCGCGACGGCGTTGCCGCCTACCGAAACCCCCTTCCCGCCACCAACGCCCACTTCTAAACCCTAAACGATTTGTTTGCTGGATGGAAGGTGCTTTTCTCTGCGAAAACACGGACACCACAGAAACTGTAGATTTCGTAGAAAACATCCACAGATTGACACGGATTTACACCGATTGAAGGAGCAAACCACAGAGGACACAGAAATTTACAGAGAACACAGAAAAAATCTGTGCTAATCTGTGTAATCTGTGGTTTTAGTCCACCGATTGGCACAGATTTACACCGATTGGATGATTGAAACCGCAGATTACGCAGATTCCGCAGAAAAAATCTGTGTTATCTGTGTAATCTGTGGTTTTAGTCCACCGATTGACACAGATTTACACCGATTGGATGATTGAAACCGCAGATTTCGCAGAAAAAATCTGTGCTAATCTGTGTAATCTGTGGTTTGTTTTATCGGGTTATGCCCTTCAACCCATTCCTCGCCGTTGGGGCTGATTTCTTTCTTCCAAACGGGCACGATTTCTTTGAGGCGGTCAATGCCGTATCGGGCGGCTTCAAATGCGCCGTCGCCGCGGTGGGGGGAAGAGCACGCAACGAATGTTGTCGGCGTGCCCACTTCCAAATGCCCGATGCGCTGGATGAGCACAATCCCTTCAATTTTAGGCCAGCGCGCGCGGATTTCGGCGGCGATTTGGCGCAGTTTGGCTTCTGCCATTGGCTTGTAGGCCTCGTATTCCAGCGCACTGGTTTGCTTGCCGCGGGTGAAGCCGCGCACCGTGCCGACAAAAGTCACCACCGCGCCCACGGCCGGCGTGGTGATTTGGGTTATCAAGCCGTTCACATCAAGCGGCTCATCCGTTACCCGCACGATTGTGGGGGCCTCTTGCCCATCGCCGCCTGCAATTGGGTGGAAAAGGGCGACCTGCGCGCCGTCGGGGATGATTTCATCATCTTCCGCAGTTTCCGGGCCGATTGAGGTGACAATTCCCTGAAACGATTTTTCCAACCCCGGGTAGCGTTCAAGCAGAATGCGCTTGAGTTCGCCCACCGTGGTTCCTTCGGGGATCTCCATTTCTAAACGGCGCGTGCCGGTTATATCGCTCAGCGCGGCGAAAAATATCACGGTGATTTTGGGCATGTTTACTCCATCACTTGGGGTAAAACAGGGCGATGCGAGCGTTTTGCGGAATCACATCGTCATCGTGGGCGATTGTGTCGCCGATTACAATTTCCAAGCCGTGCCTGAAGGCGTCTTCCAAGTCCGGGTAGGTTTCAATCAGGCGCTTTTTCAGATCGCCAATTGTGGTGCCATCGGGAATTTCCCAATTGAGGCGGCTTGTGCCGGTTAGGTCGCTCAGCGCGGCGAAAAAGGTGATGGTTATGTTGGGCATTTTTCGCTCCTGTGGTTTCAGCCGCCGCTGACCGGCGGGAAAACGGCAATTTCGGCGTTTTGAGGGATTTGCTCGTCTTCCAGCGCGAAATCGTGGTTGACGGCAACGATGGCGTCTTCAAGGTATGGCTTTAGCGCCGGATGGGCGGCGGCGAGGGCGGCGCGCAGGTCGCGCACGGTTGCGCCCGTGGGCAGTTCAACCGTTACTTTGGGCGCGGCAAGGTCGCGCAGGGTGGCGAAAAGGAGGACTTTGTGCTCCGGCATGGCTTCACTCGTTTATCACGTCGCCGCTTTGTCCGCCGTGTTTGCGCACAAGGCGGATGTTGGTCAGGCGCATGGTTTTTTCAACCGCTTTTGCCATGTCGTAAATCGTGAGCGCGGCAACCGAGACTGCTGTCAACGCTTCCATTTCCACGCCGGTTTGCGCCACCGTGCGGGCGGTAGCGGTGATTTCCACGCCGGGGAGGTCGTCGCGGAGGGCGAATTCAACTTCCACGTGCGTCAGCGGCAGCGGGTGGCATAGGGGAATGAGGTCGCTTGTGCGCTTTGCGCCCATAATTCCGGCAACCTGCGCTACGGTGAGGATGTCGCCCTTTTTGAGCGCCCCCGCGCGTATCAGCGCCAGCGTTTCGGGCTTCATCACCACCTCGCCCTTGGCGACCGCCACGCGCTCGGTGGGCGGCTTTTTGCCCACGTCAACCATGTGGGCGCGCCCTTGTTCGTCTATGTGGGTGAGTTTGTCGGATTTCATGGGGCAATTATACCGTGGGGCGTAGATCGTTGGTCGCGAGGTCGTTGGGGCGTTCTAAGACTTTGTGTCATTGCGAGCCGCGAAGCGGCGAAGCAATCTCCGCTTCATTAGTCGGGAGACTGCTTCGGCGGCTATGCCGCCTCGCAGTGACACATCTGCAAAGAATTTTCGGATAGGCTCTAATGGGCGAGCCATGCGGCGGAAAGGGGCGGCGCATCCCAGTGGAGGGTGTGCCCGTCAACTATGGCTTCCGTTCCGCCTAAGAGGTCGTGGACGATGTAGCCGTCTTCCCAGCCTAAGGTGCGCACGTCCAAATGGCAGTGGCGCTTGACGGTGGAGGGGTTCACGAGCACAAGCACGCCGTCCGCGCCGAGTTTGCGGGCAAAGACGGCGCAGGTTTGCTTGCCCTGCTGGGTGATGAGGTGGAAGGAGCCGCGCCGCAATGCCGCTGCGCGCTTGCGAATGGCTATCAGTTTTTGCACCCAAGCGCGCAGGTCGGCGTTCCACTTATCCTGCTCCCACGGGAAGGCGCGGCGGTTGTCGGGGTCTTTGCCGCCTGCGATGCCGATTTCGTCGCCGTAGTAAATTGCCGGCGCACCGAGGTAGGCAAATTGGATTGCAAACGCGAGTTTTACCTTTTCGGGCGTGCCGAGTTCGGTGAGGATGCGCGGCGTGTCGTGACTTCCGAGCGGCAGGTACATGGCAAGGGCGTTTTCGGGCGGGTAGATGGACGCAAGTTCCAGCAGGCGGTTGTCAAAGTCGCTTGCCGTCAGGTTGCCGTTGAGGAAGGCGATGATGGCGTCGCGCAAGGGGTAGTTCATCAGCCCGTCAAAGTGCCGCACCCAGCGCGGGTCGGCAGTCCAAATTTCGCCCACGAGGTAGGCGTCGGGGTTTTCGGCTTTGACCACGCGGCGAAATTCCTGCCAAAATTCATCATCGTCAATTTCGTTGGGCACATCTAAGC
>Ga0256832_1000568_pt1 | contig 24297 bp, 18 predicted proteins | sample 134614metaG_FD_190534 | JGI IMG/M metagenome (GOLD analysis project Ga0256832, IMG submission 190534) | Hydrothermal vent microbial communities from Lau Basin, Pacific Ocean - 134-614 | ecosystem: Environmental > Aquatic > Marine > Hydrothermal vents | place: Pacific Ocean: Lau Basin | collected... | reverse complement strand
GGAGGCGGAGACCATCAGCTCGTCGTTCCTTCCGTCGCGGATCGCGTGGCTGCAGGCCTACGAGCGGCTGCCGGGCTCGGCGGGCTGGGCGCGCTACGAGCTGTGGACGGCGCCCTGGCCTGTGCCGGGCGAGCCGGTCGTCGGCCGCAAAGTCGTGGACATTCGGGTCGGTTCGACCGTGGGCCGTAGCAGCGAGCACGTCTACGCGCAGCTGACCTCGGACGCCGGCGGCAGCAACCGCCACATCGAGCTGTGGGACCTGGCCGACGGCCGGCACCGGGTCTTCGACCCGCCGGGCGACACCTCGGGCGTGGGGTGGGGCGTCAGCGACCCGCCGAGCGCCATCTCCGACGGCGAGATGCTGGTGCTGACCGGAACCACCGCGCTCGGCCCCCGGGGCGTGCTCACCCTCGCGCGGGTGCAGCTCGACGCCCTACCCACGGTCACGCCATGAGCGCCGGCTCCCCGACCGTCGCGCCGTGAGCTCCGCGTCCGCGCCAGAGGCTCCGTCCTCGCACGCGCGCTCAGACCCGTGTTGGCAGCCTGGGCCGGAGCGAACCCCGCTCCGCCGCTCGATGTCGATCGAGTTTCGCTTGCCTGCGCATGGACCGCTCCCGAGATAGCTTCTAGGCTCACGCCGGTGCCTCGTCTCGTCACCGCGTTCCTCCTCGTCGCGTCCGCGGCCACTGGGTGCGGAGACCGCGGGCCAGGGCCTGCGCCGGCCACTCAGCCGCCGCGGACAGAGGAGGCGGAGGAGGCAAAGGATTCCGAGGAGGCAGAGGCGGAGGAGGCAGACGACGAACGCCCCTCGGAGGAGCCGGTCGCGGAGGCGACCCCGGAGCCCGAGCCCTTGGAGCTCGCCCGCGGGCTCGTCTTTCCACCGGGGCCGTACACGCATCAGGCCCTGCTCGACGCCATCGCGCACACCGCGCCGCGGCAGTTCAAGCCCGTGGGCACGAGCTCGGTGGTCTTCCGCATGCGCCTTCGCTCCGAGCACACGGCCGCCTTCAAACCCCGGAGTCGCCAGCACCGGCGAGGCTACCGTGCCGAGGTCGCCGCCTACCGCCTCGCGCAGCTCTTGGCGCTCGACAACGTGCCGCCGGCGGTGGTTCGCGCGATCCCGATGCGAGAGATCCGCGAACGCGTCCATCCTCGCTACGCCGACGCGGAGACCTGGAACGAGATCGAACAGTGGTGCCTGCGTGACCCCGACGGCCGTGTGCGCGGAGCGGCGATCTACTGGGTGCCCGAGATGGAGGACCGGCGCCTCGAGCGCGCCGAGCAGGTGGTGCGTTGGCGGGCCTGGCTTCGCCAGGGCAACTCGGTACCGGAGGCCCGGCAGGCCCTCGCGCGGGATCTCGCGAACATGCTCGCCTTCGACTACCTCATCGGGAACTGGGATCGCTTCAGCGGCGGAAACATGAAGGTGTCGCCGGACGGCTCGCGGCTCTTCATTCGGGACCACAACGTCGCCTTCGCGGCCCGGCTTCCGCCCCGCGTTCACACGCGCCTTCGCGACCGCCTCACCTACACGGAGAAGTTCTCGCGGCAGCTCATCGAGCGGATCGAGCGGATGGACGAGGCGGCCATCGAGCGCGCCCTCGCGGCCGACCCCTCCCATGCCGACGAGCCTCTCCTGAACGACGAGCAGATCGCCGGGGTGCTCGAGCGGCGCCGCACCCTGCTCTCGTACGTCGGCTCGCTGGTCGATCGCTTCGGAGAGCAGGCCGTCCTGGCGTTTCCCTGATAAGCTGAGGGCGACCGCGGTCGGCCACCGGACCGCGGCGGCGCCGACGCTCAGGAGCGCGATGACGGACGACCTGCTCGCCATGCTCGGCCATGACCTTCGCAACCCCGGCACGACGCTGGTGAGCTGCCTGGAGTACCTGGACGAGCTCGTCCTCGACCCTGACGGGCGCGAGGCCCTCGAAGACGCGCAGGCCTCCCTCCGGCAACTGCAGTCGGCCTGGGCGCGGATCGACGCGCTCTCCGGTCGTTCCGAGCCGCGTTGGGAGCGCGTTGCCGATGTGGCCCCCGCCCTGGGCCAGCTCGCCGAGCGCGCCGGAGCGAATTACGAGGGCCCCAGGCATCGGCTGGCCCCGTCCGGGGTCGTCTTCATCGTCGAGGCGCTCGTGGAGTGCACCCGCGGGGCGACGCTCACGGTGAGCGAGCGCGCGGTGTGCGTCACCGACGGCCGGGGCCCGCTCCCGCCCCAGTGGCGACCAGTCGCCTTCGAGGCGCGCGCCCAGCCGCAGCTCAAGCAGCTCGGACGTTACGCGCGGTTCGTGGGGCTGGTGGCGGCGCGCCAAGTCGCCAGGCAGCTCGGTCTGGAGCTTCGCGCCACGGAGCGCTCGCTCTTCGAGCTGGAGCTGCCGCCCTGAGGCGAGCTTGGGCGCCGTAGCTCAGGCCGCCGAATCTCGCTCGCGCCGCGGGACGCCGTCGAAGGAGAGGACCACGCCCAACGCCGTGTGAAGATCGACGCGGCAGGGGAAGGTGTAGTGCGCTCCAAAGGCGTCGACGTGGACGAGCACCCGGTCCCCAGGCGTCAACGCCTCGTCCGTTCCGAGGATCAGTCCCTCGGCCCCGATCGTGCGCAGCTCCGCGTCCACGAAGCCCCGGAGCGGGAGGGCCAGGTGGCATGGGAGCGGCCGGAGGAGCCGGATGAGGGAGGGCTCGTCGTCTTCGTCGCAGGCGCCCGCGACGAGCCCGGTCAGCGTTTCGAGCTGCGCGCGCTCTGCGGCGTCGAGGGGGACCAAGGCGCCCTTGGCTCGCAGCCGCTGCAGTTCGTGGACGAGGTCGAAGACGTGCATGGTTCGAAGAGAGCCGTTCGAAGAGGGAGCAGTGGCTTGAAAAGCAACGCGCGTTCCAAGGGCCGTAGACAACGGCAAAGACAACGATCGCGCAGGGTTGATTCCCGAGGGGGCGCCGAACGCAGGCGTGAACTGCGAACGAAGTTCGGACATTCTTGTCATGGGGCCAGGTCTCGGGAGCGGGCTGCTTGTCTTCCTGCGGTCCGCTGAGTACGAGCGGGCGAAGGGAATGGATCTCTTCGATCATCAGGCCAAGAGCGAAGGGCCCCTCGCCGACCGGCTGCGGCCTCAGCGCCTCGGCGAGGTGGTGGGCCAACGCCATCTGGTCGGGCCCGGTCAACTCTTGGCGCGCCTCATCCGTGCCGACCGGACGCCGTCGATGATTCTGTGGGGGCCGCCCGGCACCGGCAAGACGACCCTCGCGCAGGTCGTGGCCAACGAGACCTCGGCTGTCTTCGTCCCCTTCTCGGCGGTGCTCGGGGGGGTGCCCCAGCTCCGCAAGGAGATCGCGGGCGCCCAGGAGCGGCGAAGGCTCGGCAAGCGCACGCTCCTCTTCGTCGACGAGATCCACCGCTTCAACAAGGCGCAGCAGGACGCGCTCCTTCCCCACGTGGAAGACGGCACCGTCACATTGATCGGGGCGACGACGGAGAACCCTTCGTTCGCGGTGAACGCGGCGCTCCTCAGCCGTGCTCGGGTGTTTCGCCTCGAACCGCTGAGCGCCGAGGCGATCGAGACCCTGCTTCGACGGGCGCTCACGCACCCAAGGGGCCTGAAAGGCGTGCGCGTCGACGACGAGGCTCTTCGGGTGCTGGCGGCGGCCGCGGATGGAGACGCCCGCCGGGCGCTGAGCGTTCTCGAAGCCCTCGCCGTGGACGGCCGAGCGATCGACACGGCCGCGGTGACGGAGGCCTTCGAGGGCGCGACGTTGCTCTACGACAAGAGCGGTGAGGAGCACTACAACGTCGTCAGCGCGTTCATCAAGTCGATGCGCGGGAGCGACCCCGACGCGGCGCTGTACTGGATGATGCGCATGATCGAGGCCGGTGAGGATCCGCGCTTCGTGCTGCGTCGTATGCTCATTTTCGCGAGCGAAGACGTGGGCAACGCCGACCCCCGCGCGCTCCAACTCGCCGTCGCCGCGGACCAAGCGTTTCGGCGTCTGGGCATGCCCGAGGGCCTGCACGCGATGGCTCAGTGCTGCACTTATCTCGCCGTCGCTCCCAAATCGAACGCCTCCTACCGGGGCTTCCTCGCCGCCCGAGCCGACGTGAAAGAGCATGGGGCGTTGCCGGTGCCGATGAAGCTTCGGAACGCACCGACGCAGGCGATGAAGCGTTGGGGCTACGGCGAGGGCTACCGTTACCCGCACGACGAGGGGGGGCTCGCGGCGGGAGAGACCTACCTGCCCGACGCGCTCGTGGGGCGCCGCTACTACCGGCCTACGGGGCAGGGCCTCGAGGAGCGGATCCGGGCGCGGCTGAGGCGGCTCCGGGGGGAAGGGGCCGTCGCGGTCGGTGAGGAGGAGTGAGCCTGGGCTTGGGCCGCTCACCGGAGCGCTAACGCGGTCGCGGACCCAAGCGGGGCCGTTGAACCGAGGGGCCTCGAGCCCATCTCACAACCCCTCGTCTCCGCTCCCCGGCCTGCGTGCGCCCTCTGCCGCCATCCTCTCGCCTCTCAAGAATGCTCGGCATTCCTTCGGCTCGCGGATGCGTCTCCGGTCCCGCCCCAGTCCTACGGATCGATCGACGATCGCCCTCGAGATGTGTGCTGTAGCAGCCCGCCCCCTCTCCTTGCGCCTCACGCCGGGCCCCTGCGCGACCCGTCGCGCCCCGAAAAGTCTTCAAGGTTTCTTCGCTCGGCCGCGAACCATCGCGGTCGGCATTGGCGGGCTCTCAGAGCAGCTCCCAGTGGGTTACCCGGATGGCGTCGCCGACCATCCCGACGGTCACTTCGGCGTCGTCACGCCTCCCCTCGACGCGGGCGCGCGCTCCGTCCTTGCGCAGCCCCGCGGGGGCGTCGATGAGCTCGACGGTTCGTCCGTCGTCGGTGATGAGGGCCCACAGTCCTCCCTCGAGCCCCAGCTTCCGGATGGTGCCGACCATGCCTTCACGAGTACGCCTTCACGCGCCGGCGAGCAAACCCCGAGGGCGAACCCGGGCTCAGGGCTGAGCGGCGCGTCGCAGGGTTCGCCGGTGCTGCACCGCGTCGTCGACGAGGGTGCGCAGGGCCGTCTCGATCTCGCCGAAGTCCAGCGACTCGGTGGGGAGCTCGACGGTCAGGACCACATCGCCGTCCTCATCGTAAGCGAACTTGGTCTGGAACATGTCCCGGTTCATCCGGAGCAGCCAGCGCGAGAGCTCGAAGCTGTTGTTGCCGCCGGTTGCCAGGAAGGGCACGACGGACGCCACCAGCCAGTTCTCGTCGAGGCGCAGATACACGGGCAGCGGCCCTTCCGAGGTCTCGCGGACGCTCTTGAGGGTGTGCTCGTCGTGCCGCTCGGCCGTCCACCCGAGCTTGTCGAGGGCGTCGCGGAGGCCGGCTACGTCGAGCATGAGCCTATGCTCCGAAAGCGGAGGGAGGGGGTCAAGGGGAGCGTGGCGCCGCCGTGCCCGCTGGGCGTGAGCCTGCTATGCCTCCGCCTCCGATGAAGATTGAGGCCGATGCGGTGATCGAGCAGCCCCGGGAGGTGGTCTTCCGCGCGTACCGCGACGGGTTGCCGGCGCTGGTCGAGCACCTTCCGCGGATCAAGCGCGTCGAGGTCGAGTCCCGCGCGGAGTCCGGCCCGATCGTCGAGCTCGTCAATGTCTGGTACGGCTCGGCAGCGATCCCGGCGGTGGCCGAGAAGGTCCTGCCGCCGGTCCTGTCCTGGCACGACTACGCGCGCTGGGACGAAGAGACCTGGACCGCGACGTGGCGGCTCGAGAGCCACGTCTTCCCCGAGGCGGTGAGCTGTCACGGGGAGAACCGCTTCATCGCGCTGGCCGGCGGCCGCACCCGCGTGGAGATCAACGGCGAGATCCGCATCGAGCTCGGTCAGGTGAAGCTGGTGCCGGAGCTCGTCGCCGGCCCCGTCGGCGCCACCATCGAGCGCTTCCTGGCGCGGCAGATCATGCCGAACCTGCTGGCGATCAGCGACGCCATCGAGGACTACCTCGAAGCCTCCGGGCAGCCGACCCAACCGGCACGCTGAGCGTGGTGGGCAGCCCGCCCCAGGCATCGTCCGGCTCTAGCGCAGGACCCGCGCGATGGTCGCGCTGGCGACCTCGGCGAGGGCGGCGATGGTCCACTGCGGGTTGACGACGATGGTGCTCGGGAAGAGCGACGCGTCGGAGACGAAGACGTTGTCGGCGCCCACGAGGCGGAAGTCGGGTCCCACCGCTCCGGCCTCGGGGTCGGCGCTCATGCGCAGCCCGCCCTGAGGGTGGGCGCTGCTGAGCATGATGTGTTCGGGCGCGCGCAGCACCGGCTCGAGCTCGCGCAGGAGCTCGTCCTCGGTCATCTCGTCGAAGGTCTTGCGCGGGTTGACGTACCCTCTCTGTCCGGCACGCAGCGCGAGGCCTTCGCCCAGGCCCGTGATGCGGTCTGACGCTGGATGTTCGCGGATGCCCGCGAAGCCGACCTCCTCCGCGCCGGCGGCGAAGTAGAGCCGTGCGATCGACGCCAGCGCCCGTCGGTTGACGTCCATCTCTCCGGCCGTGAGGGAGTAGGCCACGGTGCGGTCCGCCAGAACCCGGCCTGTCTGCGGCGAGCCGATCGTCGTGGCGCACATGGCCAGCCGCTCGTAGTCGCGCATCCAGCGCAGGTGTGCGGGCCCCACGCCGGGGACGAGGTTGCTCAGCAGACCCGGCGGCATGAAGGCGTTCTCGAGCACGTAGCGCGCAGCGAACGTGCCGCGTCCACGACCGAGATCGATGGTGTAGCTCGGGTCGCCCGCTTTCGTGGCCACGTACTTGATCTGAAAGCCGAGGTGCCCGGGCCGCCGAAAGCGCTCGGGCCAGCGGGCGACGACCCCAGAGCCGTAGTTGAACCCGAGCCCGCGGCCGACATGCCCGCCTCGGAACGGCGGCAGCGCCCTCCAGGCGGGCTGGCCCTTCGCCGACCGAAGGAGCAGCGCCGGCGACCCGACCGCACCGGCGGCCAACACGACGTGATCGACCGGCACACGATGGCCGAGCCCACGCCCGAGCTCGAGGTGCGTCACGCGCATGCGCCCATGGCGGTCCGTTCGTCCGATGAGTCGCTCGATGGGGAGGTTGGGGTGGATTCTCGCCCCGGCGCGCTCGGCGTCCGGGATGTAGGTGAGATCCATCGAGAGCTTGTGTCCGAAGTGGCAGCCGTAGTTGCACAGGCCGCAGCCGAAGCACCAGCGGCCGAGCTGGTCGGGGCGCGCGGTGGGGCACTGGTCGGGGCCCATTACGACGTTGTTCTGGGGGCCGTCGGCGTTGAAGATCCACTCCTCGCCGGTGCCGGCGAGCGCGCGCCCGCCTTTGCCGAGCAGGTGCGAGACGTCCGTGTAGAGGCGCGGGTCGATCCAGGCCATGTGTTGCCGGCGATGGACGGCGTCGAAAGCCGCCTCCAGCTCTTCGCGCCGCACGCCGATGGAGAGCTCGCCCCCGCGCGCGCACCAGCGGTCCATCGTTTCCGGCCGCAGCCTCACGCTCAGCCCGGAGGTCATGACGGTGCCGCCGCCAACCAGGCGTCCGCGGAGCAGGTGGATGTCGAGGTTGCGGCTGAGGGTGAGCAGCCCTCCTTCGAAGAGCTGGCTCATACCGACCAGGGTGTCGAGGGGGTAGTCCCGCGGCCGCAGGCGCGGGCCTGCTTCGAAGACCGCCACGTCGAAGCGAGGGCGTCCGCCGGCGTCGCGCATCTGGGCGAGGCGAGCGGCCACGACCGCGCCCCCGGCGCCCGAGCCGATCACGGCTACCTTGGGGCGCCCGTCGTTGGCGAAGAGCCGGTCCGCGTCGTAGGGATGCCCCTGGATGTGGACCGCGGCGACCTCGACGGGGTCGAAGACTTCGGGCTGCCGCAGCTCGGTGAGCGCTTCGGTGTCCACGTCGCCCCGCCGGAGGACCTCGCGGAGGAACGGGCCCCGCTGCCACACGCGCGTATAGCCAGTGACGGCGGTGTCTGCCGCGGGGTTCGAATAGAAGGCCAGCGCCATCATCTCCCGTAGCGATTTGGCGAGGTCGCGGATGCTCGCCCGCGGCGCGCTGGCCGGGACGAAGGGCAGCGTGCGGACCGCCCCCCGGACCAGGTCCCAGGCGATCTCCGCGGCGCGTCCGTCGGAACGGTAGAGGTCCTCGATGTAGCGCCGGCGTTGCTTGGGGGACTGGCGCCAGGGCGGGACCCCCAGCGCCTTCGCCGTGCCCTGCAGCCACGTCCATCCGAGCAGGAACGCGAGGTTGTCGCGGGTGCCTTCGTGGGGGGGCAGCGAGCGGACGTAGGCGTCGAAGCGGTGCGTCGCCGCGCGCACGAGCTCGGCGTAGCGGGGTTCGGTCACGCCCAGCACGTAAGGGAGATACGCCTCGAAGGTTCGCAGGAGGAAGGCCGGCAACGGTTTCGAGGTTTCGACCAGCTTTGCGCGCAGCTCCGTTGTCATGCGGCAGCCTCCGTCAGTCGGGTTGGAAGATCACGTTCTGGGTCGGGTCGCTGTCGTAGAACTGCCACGCGCGGTCGAAGGTCACGGCGCCAAAGAGGTTGATGGCGATGGACCACACGAGCAGCAGCACGAAGCCGAGGCCGAGGCGCCGCCCGCTCAGGGCGATCAGCGCAAAGAGGAGCGGCATGTAGTCGAGGGCGAAGCGGTAGCCGAACTGAACCCAGCCGCTGTTCTGGTAGCAGAGGTTCAAGAGGGCCACGGGGAGAACGGCGGCCCAAAGCGCGACGGTGGTGGCGCTCGTCCGCTTCGGACAGAACGCCATCAGCAGCGCCGGAGTCGTCACCCACAGCGCCAGCCCGTGCCGGCTCACCAGGACGTAAGGCGGCTGTTGCGAGAGCCACGGGACCGACGCCAGCATGATGGCGAGGTTCTTGCCGAAGTAGTGGTAGTTGAAGAGCCCCCATCGCTCGATGCGCGGCCGCCATCGAATCTGGAGGTAGGTGTGACCGAACTCGAAAGGGTCACCGAAGCGCGCGTGGTTCATCCACATCGCGACAGCTCCACACGCGAGGATGGGCGCACTGAACTTTAGTCCGAGGGTGAGGAAGCGGCGGAAATCGACGTCTGCGAGCCAACGCCGCGGCACCTTCCACCAAGGGAGCTCGGGGTCGAGGGGGGTGCCCCGGCGCCGCGAGACGCGCAGCGCCTCCAGAGCGAAGAACGGAAAGAGGAAGGCCGTGGTGGGCCGCGTGAGGAAGCAGAGCCCGAGGGCCAGCCCCGCGAGATAGGGCCGCCGGGCGTCGAGACCGAAGAGCAGGTACAGGACGATGAGCGGCACGGCGACGGTGTGCGCGGCGAACCAGACGGTCCCCTGCACCGCCACGAAGTAGAAGACCGTGCCGAAGGCGAAGAGGATCGTCAGCAGGAGGTCGTCGCGTCGGCGCCGCATGCCGCGACCGGTCTCGCGGAGGCGCCGAAGCAGCACGTAGAGCAGGGCCGGGCCAAAGGCCGCGACGAGCGCCCAGTAGAGGCGGTCGGGGACGTCCACTCCCGCGATCGCGACCGCCGGGAGGATGACGAGGGCGGGAAAGGGCGGGAAGGAGACGTACCACCGGTAGCGCTCGCGGTCTGGGAAGCGCCAGCGGTTGTTCGGGCAGAGGTCTTCGGCGACCGTGTCGTAGCACGCCCAATCGTTCGTGCCGGGAGGGTCCCCGAGCAGGTGCAGCTGCCCGTGAAGCCAGCTCTGCGCCAGGTGCGCGTAGTGGTTGTCGGGGCTCGTCTCGGTGACACGCGGGCCCAGGGTGAGCACGTAGACCGCCGCCACGACCAGCCAGAGGATCGCGGGCGTGCGCCAGCGGTTGGCCTCGCGCTCGGCTTGGGCGGGTGGAGGCGCGCTGGGGCTGGGGTCGGCTTCCTCGCTCGCCGGCGCCCGCTGCGCCTGGTGCGCCTGGCCTTCGTCCTCTTCGGTCACGGGGCGCCGAGCATACCCAACGAGGCCACGGGCGCAGGCAAAAAGCCGCGCGCCGGCGAGGGGCCTGCCGCCACGCGTTGACGCTCCCCCTGCTCGCCGGGGGCTGCCGCACTAGCCCTTGCGCGAAGGGCTTGGGCTGGAGAAGCTGCCCGGACGGAGGACGCGCATGCGTAGCTTGGCTTGGCTCGGGGTGCTGGGGCTCTCGTTCGTCGTCGCTTGCGGGGACGACGACGCCGCTGCGGACGCAGGAGGCGACGCCTCCGCCGACGCGGGGACCGACACTGCGCGTGACGCGTCCATCGAGGCGATCGAGGACATCCCCATCGAGCGGGAGGTCGCCCTCGACGGGCTGAGCGGCGCCGTCGACGCCGTCCAGGACGACCGGGGCATGTGGCATATCTACGGCCAGACCCTCGAAGACGCGATGGCGGCGCAGGGGTACCTGCAGGCCGCCGACCGCATGGGCCAGATGGAGTTCATCCGGCGTCAGGCGACCGGCACCCTCGGCGAGTTCGCCGGGTCCTTCGTTCCGTCGCTCCTCGAGGCCGACGCCGAGGCGCGCTTCGACGGGCATCGGCGCAACGCCGAGGCGATCCTCGCGAGCCTCGCACCGGAGCAACGGGGAGTGGTCGACGCCTTCGCGCGCGGGGTCAACGCCCGCATCGCGGAGCTCCGAAGCGGGCAGGCCCAGCTCCCCCGGGGGGTCGACGTCGTGCTCAGCGGCGACTCGATCGTCGACTGGACGGCCCTCGACACCTACGCGATCGCGCGCCTGCAGGCGGCGGCCCTCAGCCTCGACTACGGCGCCGACCTCCGACGGACCGATGCTCTGGAGCGCTGGCGAACCCACTTCCCTCCGGACGCCGCCGATCCCCGCGTCGCTCGGCTCGCCGGTGCTTTCCACGACCTCTACACGTTCCGGCCTGCCCAGCGCGTCTACAACCTCGACGGTTTCCCCAACGTGGGGACCGACACAGGGACGCGCGCCCGCCGTTGGCCTCCCCGGCCTGTGCCTTCGGTTCGGCTTCCGCGCGTGCCCGAGCGCACCCTACGGGCGGCGATGCGCTTCGCGGAGCGCCAGCAGGAGCGGTTCACGCGTCTCTTCGGCGACGGATGGCGTGGCTCCAATAGCTGGGTCGTCGATGGCTCCGTGACGGCGAGCGGTCACCCGATCCTGGCAAACGATCCGCACCTCGCGCTGACCTCGCCGCCCTTGTTCTGGATGGCTCACATCAACACCAAACGGGCGGGGGGCGAGATCGACGCGGCAGGCCAGATGATCGCGGGGACGCCGGCGATCATCCTCGGCTTTACGGATCGGATCGCCTGGGGGCTGACGACGAGCGGCTACGACGTCTCGGACGCCTACGTAGAGCTCATCACCCCCGGGGATCCGCCTACAGTCGAGCACAACGGTTCGCAGGTCCCCCTCGAGACCGTCACGGAGGTGCTCCGAGACGACATTGGCGGCATGCGCACCCTGACTTTCGAGCGGGTGCCCCACCACGGGCTGATCATCCCTGGCTCGCGTTCCGCCTGCGAGGCCTCCGACCCGCCTCCATGCGAGGTGGGCAAGGAGATCGCCATCAGCGTGCGATGGACGGGGAACACTCCTTCGAACGAGGCGGGCGCCTTTCTCGACCTTTACCGGGCGGCGGATGTCGACGAGGCCCGCGACGCCTTCCGCAAGTTCGAGGTCGGCGGGCAGACCCTCGTCGTCGCCGACACGAGCGGCAACATCTTCTACACGAGCTCGGTCAGGCTCCCCATCCGCGAGCCCGCCGCGCTCACCTACGATCCTTCCGACTACAGCGGCGCCTCGCCGTGCTTCGCCCTCGACGGCCGGGGAGGGCAGGACTGGACCGGAGACTTCCTCGACGAGCGCTACATCCCCCACGCTCGCAACCCCTCCACTCACTTCATCGCGACCGCGAACGCCGACCCGGTGGGCGTGACCGACGACGGTGACCCGCACAACGGCGTCGATCCGGCCGACCCGGCGGACGACTTCTACCTCGCCTGCGACTTCGCGGACGGGCATCGGCTGGCGCGCATCGTCGAGCGGCTCACGGAGCTCGTCGCCGGCGGCGCGGTCACCCCCCAGGACATGTCGGCGCTGCAGAACGACGCCGTGTCGCCCTACGGTCGGATCGTCGGTCCGATGATCGTCGCGCAGTTGGGGCGTGCCCTCGAAGAGCGCGATGTCCCCGGTTCCCATCCGGATCTGGCGGCGGCCGTCGCCGAGCATTCCGCGGCGCTCGCGCGGGTCGAGAGGGCCCGCGACCGGCTCGCCGCCTGGAGTGCCTTCGACACACCCGCGGCGGTCGAAGGAACCCCCACCGACGCGGAGGTCGCCGACAGCGTCGCGGCCTCGATCTTCAACGTCACCCTTGGCCACCTGATGCGCAACACCTTCGACGACGAGCTCGACTGGTACGCCGACGGTGCGATCGACGGGGCGCCCCGGCGTACGAACCTCGCCGGTCGCACCCTGATCCACATGATCCAGGACGTCACCTCACTGGCCTCCTACGACCCGGTTACGGGCGACTCGGTGTTCTGGGACGACCTCGCCACGCCTCAGGTGGAGAGCCGCGGCGACCGGGTGCTGCGCGCCGTCGTGGCCGCTCTCGATTGGCTGCAGGCGCGCTTCGGCACCGCCGACATGGACCGCTGGCGTTGGGGGCGGTTGCACACCCTCCGGCTCGACGCGATCGTGCCGGTGGGCCTGCTCGGCGAGGACGTGCTGAGTATCCCCACGCCTTCGGACCCGATCTTCCCCGACGGTTTCCCGCGCCACGGCGACCGGGGCGTGGTGGATGCCTCCAACTTTGGCGTCTTCGACTTCGAGCGGATCGACTACGGGAGCGGACCGCAGCAGCGCCTCGTCGTCGAGATGACCCCCGACGGGCCCGTCGCGGTCAACGCGCTCCCCGGCGGGAATTCCGAGGACCCGGACAGTCCCTTCCATCACGACGAGATGGAGCGCTGGCGGCGCAACGAAGTCTCGCCGGTGGCGTTCACCGAGGCGCAGGTGGTCGCCAGGCACGTGCGTCGGCTGCGCTTCGTTCCGTAGGAGTCGCCCGCGGTGCGGACCCGATTGGCGGAGGCGGCGCGGGCCATAGGCTGGGTGCTGGCGTTCGTGTGCGCCTGCGGCGGCCCTGGCTGGGAGCCCCTCGTCCGCGCGCCGGGCCGAACCGAGGTGATCTTCGTCGGAACGCTTCACCGCCGGCACCTCGTGGACGACGCCTACTCGATGCAGACCCTCGATCGGCTCGTCCGGGCGGCCGAGCCGGAGGTCCTCGTGGCCGAGGTTCCCCCGGCCCGGCTCGAGAAGGTGCGGCGCGCGGTCCTCGGGGAGCGACCGGACCCTTGGCTGGAGTCCTTCCCGGAGCTCGCGGCGGTCGTCTTTCCGCTCGCGGAAGAGCTCGGGGTCCCCGTGGTGCCCGGCTCCGGGTGGACGCGTCAGGCGACGGACGACTGGCAGGCCTACTGGGCGGCGCACCCCCAGGGGCCCGAGGGGGAGCTCTGGAGGCGTGCGCACGCGCGCGTCACGGAACGGCTGGCGGAGGAGGGCTCCGCTCCGGAGTGGATCCACGCGCCGCTCTATCGCGAGCTCACCGCTTGGGACGCCACCGCCCTGAGCACCCACGCCGGGCGGTCGCTCGGCGCGGCGGACCCACTGCTCCTCTACCGCCGGCACGCGCGCCTCCTCCGTGAAGCGCTCCGGAGGCACCGTGGCAAGCGCGTCGTCGTCGTCTTCGACGCGCGGGTGCGCTGGTACTTCGAGCGCGAGCTCCGGGAGCTCGGCGACCCCTCCATCCTCGTCCACGACAGCCGCGCGCTGCTCGAAGCGGCCGGCCAGGAGCCCTGAAAATTCTGTCTCCAAGGGCATCTTTCGCCGAGTAGCGATGGTATTCTCTCTGCTGTGAGCGACGAAGAGCGTCGAAAGGGGCGGGGCGGGGCCGCGGCTCGCTCGCGGTCGTCTCGGCCCGGGCCGCTCAAGCAGGACGTCGATGCGGAGCTGCTGGCCGAGGTGGGGTTGCCGGAGGTGCCGGACAGTGAGCTCGATCCGCTTGCGGCGGTTTCGCGTCCGTCCGTGCCGCCGCCCGTCGAGTCCCAGGTGCGGCGTCCCCCGCGGTCGACGAAGCGGCGGAGCCGGCCGCCGACCACGCCGGCTGCCGAGATGCCGGACGCCGCGGCGCGGCGGCGTTCGCGCCCGAGCCGTGCCTACCGGCCAGCGGAGGTCGTCACCGGTCTGCGGCGCCCTGGCGAGCTCGTCAACACGGCCAAGCCGCCCCCCGAGCCGGCGGACGAGCGGTTCAGCCAGCCCGTCGACGTCCAGGCCCTCAGTCGCGGCGTCGACCTACCCGTCCTCGGCAAGTTCGGTAGCTACGACATCCTCGGCCGGCTCGCGATGGGAGGCATGGCCGAGATCCTCCTGGCGCGAAAGGAAGGGAGCGAGCGCCCCGTCGTCCTCAAGAAGATCCTCGCGCACTACGCGCGGGACGACGAGTTTCGGGAGATGTTCCTGGACGAGGCTCGCATCGGATCGGTCCTCGACCACCCCAACATCTGCCGCTTCCTCGACTGGGGGGCCGTCGACGACGACCAGCTCTACATCGCGATGGAGTGGGTGCACGGGGTGACCCTCGGCCGGACGATTCGTCGAGGGCGCGAGCACGGGGGGATCCCGCCGGCGATGGCCTGCGCTATCGTCGCGCAGGTCGCCGACGCCTTGCACTACGCCCACACGGCGCGGGATGAAACCGGCGAGCTGATGGGCCTCGTCCATCGGGACGTCTCGCCGCACAACATCATGCTGGCATACGACGGCGCGGTGAAGCTGCTGGACTTTGGTATCGCCAAGGCGCAGGTCCAGTCGCACCAGACGCAGGTTGGCGTCGTCAAGGGCAAGTTCGCCTACATGGCGCCGGAGCAGTGCCTGGGGAAGCCTCTCGACTTCCGCATCGACATCTTCGCGCTGGGGGTCGTGCTCTTCGAGACGCTCACGGGCAAGAGCCTCTACCGTCGCGGTTCGGAGGCCGAAACCATGCGGGCCATCGTGGAGGGGCCCGTGCCGAGCCTCGACGAGCACATGGACAGGGCGCCGCGGGAGCTCGAGGCCATCGTTCGGACGGCACTCGCCAAGGAACCGCAGCATCGCTTCCCGACCGCCGCGGCGATGCGCGATGTGCTCAAGATGTACGTGAAGCGAAGCCGCCAGCCGACTGGGCGCGAACGTGTCGCGGCGATGGTCCAGCATTTCTTCGCGAAGGATCTCGCCAAGGGACCCAGTGTGGACTCGACGCCCTTTGGCAGCTCGTACCGCCGTGACGATTCGCCTCGGCCGACCTTGGCACCACCTACGCGTAGCGGTGAAGAGCGGTCCACGGCCTCGCGGGCCCCGTCGTCGTCCGGCGAACTGGATATGGGGGCGGCCCAGCTCGACACAGGCGAGCCGGAGGCAAGAGACAGTGGCGTGGAGGCGAGAGACGCCGGGGTGGACGCTTTCGCGGCGGACGAGCTGCCGCTGCCGGAGCTGCCGTTGCCGGAGCTCGACGATGCGGCTGCACCGCTTGCCCCGGCGCCGGCTCCTGCCGCGGCGCCCGGTCTCGGCGGGCTCGATGGAATCCTCGTCGCGGCGCCGGACCTCGCGCCCGAAGGCACGTCCGAAGACGCCGTCGAGCTTGCGGCACCCGTGCCGGTGCTGCCCCGAGCCAGCCACACCCCGACGCCCCCACCGCGGCCGTCCCGATCCTCCGCGCCGTCCCCGCCGGTGCGCTCCGAGCCGCTCGCTGCACGCGGGCCGTCCCTCGGGCTCAAGGTCTTGGTGCTGCTGCTCCTCTTGGGGACGCTCGTCGGCGGTGTGCTCATTGCGCTTCGAGGGGAGGGCGCCGGGGTGCCGCCCCCAGGGCGGGTCGAGATCCGCAGTGTGCCCGAGGGCGCGCGGGTGCTCTTCGGCGACCGCCCACCGCAGGCGACGCCGCTCGTGTTCGACGGTGTCGCTCCCGGCTCCTACGACCTGGTCATCCAGGCCCCGAACCATCGGACGCACCGCCAGGTCCTTCAGGTGCCGCCCGATCGTGGGGTCGTCCTCGAGGTGCCGCTGGAGGCGAACGGGCCGTGAGCACGCCGCCCAAGGAGGGGCTGCGACCGATCGAGGAGCGGGCCACCGAGCGCCCACCGCGGCGCTCGTCCACCCAAGGACTGAGCCCGGGAGCCGTCGGCCCACCGCCGCCTCCGCGGGCCGCAGGGTCGAGCCGGGCAGCCGCGGGACCGCCGCCGCCTCCGCGGGCCGCGGGGTCGAGCCGGGGAGCGGTCGGCCCGCCGCCGCCTCCGCGGGCCGCAGGGTCGAGCCGGGCAGCCCCCATGGGGCCGAGCGCTCGCCTGGTTCACGAGCTGCCGCCCGCGGCCCAAGGGCTCTCGCTGCGGAGCGTGCGACGCGTCATCGATCTCGACCCGATCGGTCGCTTCGGCGACTACGATATTCTCGGTCGGCTCGCCCTTGGCGGCATGGCGGAGATCCTGCTGGCTCGTCAGCGTGGCGCGGGCCCCGTTGCCCGCCCGGTCGTCGTCAAGAAGATCCTCGCGCACTTCGCGGAGGAACGCGAGTTCGTCGAGATGTTCGAGGACGAGGCGCGGATCGGGCTCGCGCTTCAGCACCCCAACATCGTGCGTTTCCATGGGGCGGGGGTCGTGAATGGACAGCGCTACATCGAGATGGAATGGGTCGACGGTCAGCAGCTCGGTCGGCTCATCCGCCGGGCCCGCGACCACGGAGGCGTGCCCGTTCCCGTGGCCGTCTCCATCGTCGCCCAGGTTGCCGACGCCCTCGATTACGCGCACTCGTTGAAGGATGCGTCCGGCGAACCGATGGGTCTCATCCACCGGGATGTTTCACCACACAACGTGATCGTCGGCTTCGATGGCGAGGTGAAGCTCCTCGACTTCGGCATCGCGAAGGCCGACACGCAGCAACACCGCACCCGCGCGGGGGTCGTGAAGGGGAAGTTCTCCTACATGGCGCCGGAGCAGTGTCGGGGAAAGCCTATCGATCACCGGGTCGATGTCTTCGCGTTGGGGGTCGTGCTCTACGAGACGCTCACAGGGTACGTGCTTTATCGCCGCGACACCGAAGCGGCCACGATGCAGGCCGTCGTGTCGGCGCCGGTGCCGAAGCTGGCCGAGCGGGTGCTTGCGCCGCCGCCGGAGCTCGAACGGATCGTCCAGAAGGCGCTGGCGAAGTCGCCGGACGATCGTTACCCGACCGCTGGCGCCTTGCGCGACGACCTCCTGAGGTTCCTCGACGCCCAGGGAGCGTCCGCCAGCCGCGAGGACATCGCGCGGCTCATGCGCGTCTGCTTCCCCGACGAGCTTGGCCGCGGCCCGCGGGTCGACTCGACGCCCTTCGGCAGTTCGCAGCTCGTGTCCGTGGACGATGGACCCGGCGTGCGCCTGCCGAGCCCCGACCTCCGCATGCCTTCGGGCACCCGGGACCTCGGCGATCTGGGGCCGGCCTCGCCTCTGCCCGAGGCGCTCGTGGCCCTCGATCCCCTCGATCCCGACATCGTGCCGGTGGGGGGATCCATCGAGACCGAGTCCCCGCCGCGGTACGAGCCCATCCCCCTGGCCACCGACCCCGAGCCAGGGGCGAGCGGGAAGGCGCCCTCCTCTGGGCGGGCGTCTGCGTCCGATCCGGGAGGACGGGCTCACCGTCCTTGGGCTCTTGCTCTGGCGATGGGTGTGTTGGCGCTCGGGGGGCTGCTCGTCGTGCTCTGGCGACCTTGGGGAGCCTCCGTGCCCAACGCGCCGAGCCTCCCGCCGGTCCCAGCCACGGCGGCGACGCTCCTGGTCGCCAGCGTCCCTCCCGGCGCGACGGTCTCCCTCGGGGACCGGGCGATGGGTCAGACGCCGATCGAGATACGCGACGTGGAGCCGGGAACCCACACCGTGCGGGTCGAGCTGCCCGGGTACGCGCCGTGGGAGCAACAGCTCGAACTCCACGCCGGCGAGAGCGAGCTGCTCACCGCGCGCCTCGAAGAAGCCGTCGCCCTTGATTGGGACGACCCCCGAGGGCGGCTGACTCTTGTGACGAGGCCCTCAGGGGTGCAGGTCTCGGCCGGCGGCCGTGTGCTGGGGACGACGCCGCTGCGGCGCGTGCCGGTCCCGCTGGGGACCTACCCGTTGCGCCTCGAGGGGCCTCACGGGGAGAGCCACCGCGTGCGGGTATCCGTCCGCGGAGACGAGGCGCTCTCGTTGGACCTCGCGGACCTGCAACGTTGAGCCCGAGAATGCTCGGCATTCCCTCGCCTCGCGGATGCGCCACCGGTCCCGCCCAGTCCACGGATGCATCGGCGATCGCTGTTGAGATGGGCTGTAGCGCTCCGCCCCACACCGCTCCGTGCGACTCATGGAGCGCGCCTGTGCGGCGTACGGCCCTCCGCATTCACGCAGGCAACGTGCAGCCGCGGCGTGGCGGAGCAGTCCAGAGCAACTGAGCCCCCGGGCGTCCGAAGAGGGCTCGTCCACGCCGGGCCGTTGTCCGGAGCGAACGTGGCCTGATAGGTTCCAAACCCAGGGGGGGAGCCATGTCTGTAGAGAGAGAGAGAGAGAGAGAGAGAAGAAGAGCACCCGCGCCTGGCGCCGGTGGCTCGCGGTCGGGGGCGCGGCCGCGCTGCTCGGCCTGGTGACCGCGGGGTGCGACCTGGACTTCCTCTTCATCGAGCCCGCTTCCGGCGGTGAAGCGCGGCTCTTCACCGTGCCCCGAGAAGGCGGCCAGGGCGCCGACCCCGAGCGGCTGGCGAGCCTCGGCGGCGGCATGGACCGCGTCCGTTACCGGGTGACCGAGCACCACCAGCCCTTCCTGCTGAGCGGGGACCTGAGCGAAGGGGTCCGGGACCTGGTCGCGCTGCAGCTCCCGGTGCTCTCCGGCGACCCGGTCGAGCAGACCCTCGAGGAGCTGCCCATGGCGAGCCGCTGGCAGTCGCTCCGGGTGTACGACGGCGGCACCTGCGGCGTGCTCGTGCCTTGGGCCAACGAAGACGAAGGCGGCGCGAGCGTGCCGGCCTTCGCGCCGCTGCTCTACCAGAGCCTGGCCAACCAGCTCGAAGCCAGCTCCAAGGTTTCCGATGTCACCTTGGTGAATGCGAGCTTGCAGCCGGTGCTTCGGAGCGAGATGCCCCCCAACCCGGTCGTCTCGCCGAGGCCCCGCGACCGCTTGGAGCTCGCCTTCGAGCTGCACGCCGGGCACATCGGCCGAGATGACGAGGGTCCCATCGGCTGCGAAGACGTGCGCATGGGGGTGGCCACCACCCTCGAGTTCGTCCCGACGGACTTCGCCTGGGTGGACGTCCGCAAGAAAGGGTTCCCCAAGGCGTGCTTCGGCGAGAGCATGAGCCACGAGGAGCTGCGCGAGGCCATCGCCTCCGGCCGGCGCTGCGACCCAGACGGAACGTTGAGCCTGCCCGAGCCCTACGGCGAGGTGCGCGGCTCGGACGTGGGCGCGCTGGAGTGGCTGGCCGACTTCACCGGCGGACCCGAGCGCCGCGTCCTCGTCGGGCTCACCTCCCTCGACGGTCAGCCTCTGGGCGCCCACGACGTCTTGATGCGCACCGTCGCCAGCGAGGTCACCTCGTTCTCCGGGCGCCGGTGCACCGACGGGATGCAGCAGAGGATCCGCCGAGAGGTTCTCCAGGCTCTCGCCAAGGGGTTCGTCACCAGCCTGAGCGCCGCCTTCCGCGACGCCCTGACCTGGGACCCGCGCCACTTTGGCTTCCCCGACCACGCCGCCTTCGCCTGCGAAACCGATCGGGACTGCCGCTTCGCGTACGACGGCGTGGGGCTGCGGCACCGCTGCATGCGGCGGTCGCCGGACCGCTATCCGGAGGAGTTTCGTGCCTTCCTGCGGCCTGCCTCCCTGGACTACCGGGTGTGCCATTTTGTGAGCGAGCCGGACCGCATCAACGTCCGCCCCGACGGCATCCAGATCGCCATCACCGGTGAGGACGACGCGGAGGCGACCCAGTACATGAGCGGCCCCGTCAGTACCTTCTGCGACAACCACGTGGGCCTGAACGGCGCGATCCCACCGGGCCGGGATCCAGGTACGAGGCGCGAGATCCTCCCCCCGCCTCGCTTGCACACGCTGGCCGCACCGTTCACCGTCCCGGAGGTGGTCGCGGAGCCCCAAGGAGGGGTCGCCGGCGGCGCCGGTTGCAGCGCGGCTTCTGGCCGCCCCACGGGGCTGCTCGGGCTCCTGTTAGTCGCGGCGCTGCGCCGGAGGAGGCGACGATGAGAACGCAGACCACGCTCGGAACGCGGACGAGGGTCGAGGCCGTGCTGCTGGGCGGCATGGCCCTGGCGGTGGGCTTCGGTTGCTCGGGGCCGAGCCCGACCGTCGACGCGGGGACCGACGCGGGGGTGGACGCCGGCCGCGACGCCGGCCCGCCGCCGCCCTTGCCCGTGCCCGCCCGCGGGGCCTGCCCCGAAGGCTACGAGCCCGGCTGCGTCGCGGGCTTCGCCCTCTGCGGCGAGGAGGGGAGCTGCCCCGAGGGGCAGGTCTGCTCGCTCGGGCTCTGTCGTGTCGAAACGGACGAGCCCGTCGAGTCCTGTCGGCTGCCGAACGACGGATTCACGGTGTTCAGCCCGGGTTGCCCCTCGGGCCGGGCGTGCCTCGTTTTCGACGAAGGGCCCCATCCCCCAAGGATCGGCCTCTGTGTTCCACGAGAGGTCTGCGAGGCCCCTCCGGAAGGCTACTCTTGCCGCTTCTACGACGGCTCCCCCTACGACGACTCCGCCTGGAGCGGGGAGTGCCCGCCGAGCTTCCCCGACTACCCCTACTGCGGAGGCATCTGCGGCGAGGACGCCTGCCCCCGCGACCCCGTGACGTCGTGGCTGGCGACTCGAGGGTTGATGTATCCGGTCGCGCAGTCTTGCCTCGGAGTGACGGGGTCCCGGCCCTTCGGTGTGTGCGTGAGCCCCGTCGAAGGGCGGTGGGTGGCTGACTACTATCAAGGCTACTACGGAGATCGAGGCGAGCAGGAAGTGGGACCTTTTGCGGTTCTGGAGTTCCAGGAGCTGCCGGGCAAGTACTACGCGCTGCCGGTCGCCGTATGCCTTGACTACCAGTCGAGGGTCGAGGGGGTCCGATGCGTCGATTCGGTCGGCAACCCCCTCTAGGGCAACTCGACGTGCGAGCACCCCTGTGGGCGCTGCTGGCGCTGCTCGCGGCCTGTTACGCGAGCCACGTTGGTGGCTCGCGTGACGGCGGGTCGCCGGGCCTGGACAGCGCCGTGCGCGCGGACGGCGCGCTGCCCGACGCGGGCGCGGACGCCGGCCGCTGCGAGGACCTCCCCGGCGCGCCGGAGTGCGGCTGCGTCGGGGGCTACCGGCGCTGCGACACCTGCGACACACGCTGCCCCGAGGGGGAGTTCTGCTGGCGCACCCTTGGAGTCTGTCGCCCAGCCGATGGGTTCACCGCCGAAGGCACTCCGATCAACGAAACGTGTAGCCTTCCTTACAGCGGTGATCTCCGGGGAGCGACCCACTGCCCCGGCGGCGGCCCCTGCGCCATGGCGAGGGAGGCCGCCCGCGAACAGAACGGCCTGGGCCCCTGCGTCTCCGACGCCTTCTGCCGCGCGGCCCCAGAAGCCGAGCCGCCCTTGCCGGACCTCGTCTGCGTCGGCTCCTCGGGGCTGCCGTGGCGCTCCCCGCCGCCCGCCGAGACCTGCCCCGACCCGCGCTTTTGCGGCGGCCCCTGCGGCCGCTGCCCGGACGGCGAGGACGGGCCTCAGTCCTGCATCGGCGTCGACGAGCGCCGGCCCTTCGGCGTGTGTTCGTCCCTCTCGCGGTACAGCTGCGAGGACCGCCGCGCCCCGCGGCGAGGCACCGCCTGCCTGAAGCTCGAGCCCCGGGCTGTGGACGAGCTCGGCTGGCGCGTCGACGCCGAGACCTGCCGCGCCTACGCCGAGCGCTACGAGGGCGTCCGCTGCCTCCGCCTGTAGATGCGGCCGCGCGCCTCGGTCAGCCGCACACGCTCGCCGGAATACAGCGCCCCGTGAAGCAGGTGCCGTCGGCCTCCGGCACCATCCCCTCGGGGCACGAGGGCGGCTCGGCCGGACAGATCGCCGAGCAGCTCTCCGCTCGCACGGGGACGCACTGCGGCTCGCACCGCGGGCAGTCGGCCGGCACCGCCGGCACGCAGCCGGCGACGCTGCATCCCGCCTCGCTCGTCGGGTACGCCTCCGCACAGAGGGGCACGTCCCCATCGCAGAAGCCCTCGGACACGCTTCCGCACGGAGCTGGGGCGCCGTCCAGGCAACGCTCGGCGAACGGCTCGCAACCAATGAAGGCCCAATCGACGCAGTCGGCGCAGAAGGGGTCCCCGCAGGAAGGGCAGCAAAGGTCGTCGAAGACCGGCGCGCACCCGGCGGCGAGGCAGCCTGCGAGACTCAACCCCTCGCACGGGCCGCCAACGCTGCACACCCCCAGGGTGGCGCAGGCCCCCTCCCGTGCGCCATCCGGCGGGCACTGCCACCGTGAACCCTCACAGACCGCCGGCGTGCTCCGATCGAGATCGCAGCAGCGGCGACCTTCCACCTCGATCACAGCGACGCACCGCGGCGGTTCTTCGCCGGAGCACGAAGACGAGGTGCAGAAGCTCGGACAAGCGGTCTCGCTGCGGGCGGAAGGAGGGCAGCTCCAGCCTGCCTCGCCGCAGCTCGCCGGAGGTCCGCTGTCGGTGCAGCAGTCCTCGGCCGCATCGTAGAAGTAGCAAGCCGGCGGAGCGCCGGGGCATGCCCCGGCGTCGCCCCCACCGTCGACCCGGTGGACCTCGAAGCATCCAACCAGGGTCGACAGACCCAGCATCACGACCGCCCACCTGTCCATCGTGCTCCCTCTGCTCAACCGGTCGAACCTCCCGCCTCGCGGAGCAAGGCTCGCCTTCAGCCTATCCGAGCTGTACGGACCGGAGCAAAACGGACCCCGTCCTGGATCCGCGACGCACCTTTGGGCGATAACAGGGCGAGCATGGGGCCATGAATCGCGACGGACCGCGCGCGTCGAAGGCCCAGGAGGATCGAATGAGGCTCAGGCACACTCTCAGCGCGCTCGCCCTGGCCGGCGCGACCTTCGCCGGTGGATCGGCCCTCGCCGACGAAGCCGAGGTGCACTACCGGATGTGCCTCGTCCACAAGCGTGCCGGCCGCATGGAGCAAGCGCTGCAGGAATGCCGGGAGGCGACGCGACGGCGGCCGAGCCACGGCGCCGCGCACTTCACCACGGGCACCATCCTCCGCCGCCTCGGACGGCTCGAAGCGGCCCTTGCGGAGTACCGGCGAGCCGCCGAGCTGGACCCGAGCAACGGCAACACCCACGGCATGATCGGCGCCGTGCTCATCCGGCTGCGCCGCTACGCCGACGCCATCGAGCCGCTGAGGCGCGCTTGCGAACGAGCGCCCGAGGAGCCCTCGAACTGGTCGAACCTTGGCCTCGCCTACCGGCGTCTGCGCCGCTTCGACGACGCGATGCGCGCGTACCAGGCGGGACTGAACCGCCACCCCGATCACCCCGATCTGCTCAACAACCTCGCCGTCGTGATGCGGCGCCAGCGCATGAACGAGCAGGCGATCGTGCTGCTGCAACAAGCCCTCGCCCGAAACCCCGACTCGGCCCAGATTCACCAGAACCTCGCCATCAGCCTTCGCGCATCGGAGCGATGCGAGGAAGCCATCCCTCACTACCGCCGCGCTCTCGAGCTCGGCGCGCGCGGCGGCGATGTGCTGTTCGATCTCGCCATCTGTTACGAACAGGTCGGCGACTACGATCAGGCCATCGCGACCTACGAGCGTTTCGTGTCCGAGATCGAGGGCGACGATCCAGCGGCGGCGCAGCGCGCCCGGGACACGATCGAGCGCCTCCGACGGCGGCAGTGAGCCTCCCTCGGAGGCCGCACCGCACACCGCGCCTCCATCGGGGAGCGCGCGACACCACCGCGGACGGGCGGTGCGCTCCTCCAGCGCACGCTTGCCCGGGTTCGGTTCGCTCATGCCGGGGGCCGCGCCGGCAGCTCGCGCAGGCTTGGACCCTCGGTCCACTCAGTTGCAGCCGCAACCGCCGCTGCTGACCGCCCCGCCCCCTGAGGACCCTTCGCGATACGCGCGGGCGTGGTCCTCGCCAGCTCGGAGTTCGGCGTCGCGACCGCTGTCCATGTCACGGCGCGCGAGGGTCTCGCGCTCATAGGGGGCCACTCCTGCCGTGCACGCGGCTTTCCGCAGTGCCTCCAGCTTTGATTTGGCTCCGCGGCCGCACCCGGCCTTCGAGCTCGGTCGACGGCTCCCCACTGGATTGGAGCCCCGCCGACAGCGGTCCCTTTTCCGCAATGCACCTCGCCATCCGCAACCTGTAGGGGC
>Ga0256832_1000567_pt1 | contig 24319 bp, 19 predicted proteins | sample 134614metaG_FD_190534 | JGI IMG/M metagenome (GOLD analysis project Ga0256832, IMG submission 190534) | Hydrothermal vent microbial communities from Lau Basin, Pacific Ocean - 134-614 | ecosystem: Environmental > Aquatic > Marine > Hydrothermal vents | place: Pacific Ocean: Lau Basin | collected... | reverse complement strand
ATGAGCGAATACTTCGTTATCCAGGGGCAGCGCCCGCTGCAAGGCGACGTGCGCGTCACAGGCAACAAGAACGCGGCCCTGCCCATGCTGGCCGCCGTTCTCCTGACCGAGGAGCCGGTGACCCTGCGCAATGTGCCCCGCATTGGGGATGTGAGCACGATGCTTGGGTTGTTGCAGCAGTTGGGAGTGGAGGTGCTGGCCAACGGTGACTCGACGCTCACCTTGCAAGCCCGCAATGTGGCGACGCACGAGCTGGACAGGGAGCTGGCCACCCAGATTCGGGCTTCGATTCTGCTGGCCGGGCCGCTCCTGGCCCGTTTAGGTCGCGTCAGCCTGCCCCCGCCCGGCGGCGATGTCATCGGCCGCCGTCGCATCGACACCCACCTGCTGGCCTTCGAGGCCATGGGCGCGAAGGTCGATGTGAACCTGGCCCGGCATCGCATCGAGATCACCTCTCCCAACGGGCTGCATCCTCGCGATATCTTCCTGGACGAGGCCAGCGTCACGGCCACGGAAAATGCGCTCATGGCCGCGGCCCTGACGCCGGGCGAGACCATCCTCCGCAACGCGGCCTCGGAGCCCCATGTGCAGAACCTGTGTCGCATGTTGACAGGCATGGGCGCAGAGATCGACGGCGTGGGCACGAACACGCTGCGCATCATAGGGCAAGAGCGGCTGCACGGCGGCGAGTTCGAGATCGGCCCCGATCTGCTGGAGGTGGGGTCTTTCCTGGGGCTGGCCGCGGTCACGCCGGGCGAGATTCGGATCAAGGATGTGCGGCCCGATGAATTGCGCATGGTCTTGCACGTTTTCCGCGATCGCCTGGGCGTGAACTGCTGGCTGGAACAGACCGACGCCGGGCATGATCTCGTCGTGGGCGCAGAGCAGCGCCTGCAGGTGGAGATGGACGTCGGCGGGGCCGTGCCCAAGATCGATGACGGGCCCTGGCCTCATTTCCCGGCCGACTTGCTCTCTATTGCCCTGGTCGTCGCCACTCAGGCGGAAGGCACGGTGTTGGTGCATGAGAAGCTGTTTGAGAGCAGACTCTTTTTCGTGGACAAACTCATCAACATGGGCGCCCGCATCATCCTGTGCGACCCGCACCGGGCCGTGGTGGTGGGACCTTCCCGCCTTTACGGTCAGAGCATGTCCAGCCCCGACATTCGCGCGGGCATGGCTCTGGTCATCGCCGCGCTGGCCGCGCAGGGGACCAGCGTCATCGCCAATGTGATGCAGATCGACCGGGGCTATGAGAATCTGGAAGGGAAACTGCGGGCGCTGGGCGCGGAGATCATCCGCACGGACAAGCCCCCGGCATCGATATACTGATGGAAAGATCGAAGACTGAAAAGTAACTGCTAAGGTGGTTGGCCCCAATAGCCCTCTTTTGTCACGAAGAGACGAAGGAAACGAAGACACGAAGTCATTCAAAAAGGATTTTATCCGTGTTTCTTCGTATCCGTGTTGAGCCAAAAAGGCTACCGGTTTCCACTTTCCGTTGAACACTGTTCACTCTCCCGCCATGTTCCCGCGTTCCCACGCCCCCGCGCCCGACCGCATCCTTTTCCTCCTCATCCTGGCCGCGTATCTGGTCCTGGGCGCGCTGTACGCCCTGTTCACGCCCCTCTGGCAGGCGCCCGATGAGCCAGCGCACTTCAACAATATCGCGGTCATTGCCCAAACGGGCCATCTCCCCGTCCTCCAGCCTGGGGACTATGACCAGGCGTATCTGGAAAAGCTGAAGGCGGAGCAATTCCCGCCCGATCTTTCCATCGAGCCCGTACGCTATGAGGACCATCAACCGCCCCTCTATTACCTGCTCATGGCTCCCCTGTGGCTGATCCTCCAGGGCGCTGGGGTGAGCGTCCAGGTGTGGGCGCTGCGACTTGCCAATGTGTTCATCGGCGCAGGGGGATTGGTTTTCCTCTGGCTCAGCGCCCGATGGCTGTTTCCCGCGCGGCCTCGCCTGGGCCTGCTGACCGCAGGCTTCGCTGCGTTCCTGCCCATGCACATCGCCATGAACGCGTCCATCAACAACGATGCGCTGGCGGAGCTGTTCATCGCCGCGGTCATGTTGCGGCTGTTGAGGCATGTGGCGGAGCCCGAAAGCAGCGGGAGGGCGTGGGCGATGACGGGCGTGCTGGTGGGGCTGGCGCTGTTGACGAAATTCCAGACCTATTTTCTGGTTCCCCTGGCCGTGGGCGTGTGGGGCTGGCAGGTGGGGCGGGGAATGCGGGGCGCGCGGGCCTGGCGAACGGCCGCGGGGCTGTTCCTGCCCATGCTGCTATTGCCCCTGCCCTGGTGGCTGCGCAACATGCGCCTCTACGGCCTCGCCGATCCTTTGGGCCTGAACCGGCATGCGGCCGTGGTGGTGGGCCAGCCCCGCACCGCGGAGTGGATCGCGTCCCAGGGCTGGGGCGCGTTTCTCGACCGCTTCGTTACCTTCACCTTCCGCTCTTTCTGGGGCGTGTTCGGCTGGATGGGCGTGTTCATGGACGCCCGCGTCTACATGACCCTGACCCTCCTCACTGCGCTCATCCTGACAGGCGTCCTCTTCCAGCTCAGGCGCTGGCGTCGGGGCGAACTGCGGTTCTCGTCCGCGCAGACGCGGGGGGTGTGGTTGCTGGGGGCGCAACTGGCCGCGGTGGCCGCGGCCTTTCTCTGGTACAATCTCGACTTCGTGCAACACCAGGGCCGCTATCTCTTCCCGGCGCTGCTGCCCATCAGCCTGCTGGCGGCCGCGGGCTTGCTGGGCGTCTTCTCGTTGCGAGGAAGCCGCTGGGGCCTGGCGGTTGCGCTGGCGTTGCTGGCTTTGGGGCTGGGAGTAGGTCTTGCTTCGGACGACGTGAACAAGTGGTGGCTGCTGCTGACGGGCCTGGCTGCCCTGGTCATGGCCGGGCGGGGGCGTCTGGCCCGGATCGATGCGTTCTGGTGGGGGTTGGCCGCAGAGGGGCTGATGGCCATCATCGCATTTTATGGGCTATTTGGCGCGATTTTGCCGCAGTTGGGGTAGTGGAGACCTCGGAGGTCTGGCAGACCTTCAAGGTCTAAAAAGGCCCGCCGGGCGGGAAACCGGGCGGGCCTGGGGAAGACGGGTTGGAGGTTGTTACTTTCGTCGGGGACGATTGCGGAGGAAGGGCGGGATCTCGATATTCTCGTTTTCGGGTACCGTGGGCGGTGGCTCCGATGTGATCGGCCGGCGACGAACGCCGCGTACGCGGCCGGCAGGGGCGCTGACGGGAGGCTCGATGATGCTGTCGAAGCCGGTGGCGATGACCGTGATGCGCAGGGTGTCGTTCAGAGCGGGATCGACGACCGCGCCGAAGATAATGTTGGCGTCGGGGTGGGCGGTGCGGCGGATGATCTCCGCGGCTTCGTTCACCTCGAACAGACTCATGTCCTCGCCGCCGGTGACGTTGAAGAGGATGCCGCGGGCGCCGTCGATGCTGATATCCAGCAGCTTGGAGTGGATGGCCTCCTCCGCGGCCTGCTGCGCCCGATTTTCGCCCCGCCCTGTGCCGATGGCCATGAGAGCGGCGCCGCCCTCGCTCATGATGGAGCGCACGTCCGCGAAATCGAGATTGATGAGGCCGGGAATGGTGATGAGTTCGCTGATGCCCTGGATGCCCTGGCGCAGGACGTCGTCCGCAGTGGCGAAGGCTTCCTGCACGCTGGCCCGCTTGTCCACGATTTGGAGGAGACGGTCATTGGGGATGACGATAAGGGTGTCGACGTGTTCCTTCAATCGCTCGTGGCCTTCTTCGGCGATTTGCCGACGCCGGGCGCCCTCGAAATTGAAGGGCTTGGTGACGACGCCGATGGTGAGCGCGCCGGTCTCGCGGGCGATGCGGGCGATGACGGGCGAAGCGCCTGTGCCCGTGCCGCCGCCCAGGCCCGCGGTGATGAAGATCATGTCCGCGCCCTTCATCACTTCTTTCAGCTCCTCGGCGGATTCCTCCGCGGCCTGCTCGCCGATCTTGGGATCGCCGCCGGAGCCGAGGCCCTTGGTCAGCTTGTCGCCGATGCGCACGCGGATGGGCGCTTCCGACAGCATGAGCGCCTGGGCGTCCGTGTTGACGACGATAAATTCGACGCCCTGGATGCCCTCCTGGATCATCCGGTTGACCGCGTTGCCGCCGCCGCCGCCTACGCCGATGACTTTGATTTGTGCTAGGTTTTCAACATAGGGTCGGGAACTCATCGAGCCTTCCTCCAAAATTTATCAAAAACAATTTGCTAGATTACCAATCATAACTGAAATGGGATGAATATCCAAAATGATGTCAGCCGGGCAGGAGATTCCGCATCCACTGAGCCAGCTTGGCGGAGAAAGAGGATCCCGAGGAGACAGGTTGAGTTTCATAAAGGTTTTCCTGCGTGGCTTGAAGCAACAGGCCCACGCCGCAGGCGTTTTCAGGCGTGAGCAGATGCTTGGGGATATCGCCCAGAGGCGCGGGAGCGCCGATGCGCACAGGCGCGCCCAGCAGTTCCCGGCCCAGGATCTCCAGTCCGGGCAGGCGAGCGCCGCCGCCCGTGATCACCAGACCAGCGGAGAGCAGGTCGCCGTAACCGGATCGGGTGATCTCGCGCTGAATGAAGATCAGCAGCTCCTCGGCCCGGGCGCTGAGGATCTCGGCGATGTACTGGCGGGAGTAGATCTGGTTGGGTTTGCCGCCGAAGCCAGGCGCGTTCACCGTCTCGTTTTCGGGAATGTATTCGGGCAGGACGTGGCCGTATCGGATTTTGAGCTTTTCGGCGATGGGATAGGGCGTGTGCAGCACGGTGGCCAGGTCTTTGGTGAAATGGTTGCCGCCGATCTGGAGGATGGTCGTGTGCCACACCGCGCCGTTGAGATAGATGGCGATGTCGGTGGTGCCGCCCCCGATATCCACCACAGCCACGCCCGCCTCCTTCTCCTCGGCCGAAAGCACGGCGTCGCCGCTGGCCAGCGGCTCCAGCACAAGGCTCTTCACCACGATGCCGTTGTTCTCCACGCACTTCTTCAGATTGTTGATAGCCGCGCGAGCGCCGGTGACGATATAGGCGTCGACTTCCAGACGACGCCCGTGCATGCCGATGGGCTCCTGCACGCCCTCCTGCCCATCGATGGTGAAAGTGCGGGCGATGACATGGATGATGTCCCGGTCCGCGGTCATGGGGATGGCCTGGGATTCGGCCAGCACGCGATTCACGGCGGCCAGGTCGATGGGGCGGTTGCGGGGAATCGTGATGGCGGCGCGGCCGCTCTCGAAGCTGATATGTCCGCCCACGATGCCCACGTGGGCCTCCTCGATGGTGATGCCTGCCTCCTTTTCTGCGGCTTCCACCGCGTCGGCGATGGCTTCGGTGGCCGCGGCAATGTTCACCACGACCCCGCGGCGCAGGCCGCGGCTGCGCTTGCAGCCCGATCCCAGAAGATGGATGGCGTTCTCGGGGGTGCGCTCTGCGATGAAGGTGCAGATCTTGGTGGTGCCTACGTCGATGGCGGTAATGATTTCGGACACGGTGTTGTCACCTGGCGTATGTTACATAAACATTGTCGAATCGTAGATCCACGTTCTTGACGGGACGCCCTTCCTGCAGGAGTTGCGGACGGATATGCTGCCATTTGCGCAGTTTCGCTTCCATGTTCTGGGCGTCGCCGAGATAGACGCGCCATTTCTCGGGGCTGTTGAAATAAAGCCCATAATCGCTGCGATAATTGAACTCGGTGATCTCGGGCATGCTGGCGTGGAGGAAAAGGATGGCCTGGACCAGGGCCGAGTCCATGTGTTGGCCGTCGGGGCTGGCGAAGTCGTCGTCATCCAGGAGGACAGGCAAGTCTGTGCGGAATTCGTTGGCGGGGAAAAGGCGTCCTTCGTCATCCACCCACAGCGTTTCGCCCTTTCGCACATAGTTCAACACAGGCTGCCGTTCGGTGATGGCGATCACAACCCGGTTGGGCAATCCCAAATGCACCTGCGTCTCTTTCACCTGGGGAATCAGCGACAGGCGGCGGGCGATGTCATCGCTCTGGACCAGGAAGATGTTGGTCTGGTCCACCTCCGACCGATGGATGATCTCGGCGGCGTCGAGATACTGATTGCCCGTGACCGTGGGCGTCTCGATGGTGAATCGAGGATCGGTGAGGAGCAAGAACAGGCCGATGAGTCCCACGATGGCCAGCAGCCCGGCCACGTAGTGCGAAAAACCCCAACGGGCAGTCACTTTTTCCCACACGCCCGGCTTCTTGCGCTTGCGCAAGGCGGGGCGTCTCCGCTGGCGGCCAGCCTTCTCCTTCTGCAGCGTGCCGGGCAGCAGGGCGGAGATGCTGGGAGCTTCGAATCGTTTGCGCTTGCGATTGCGGGCCGTTCGTCGCTTCATGGGGTGGGGGAAAGATGCGTCAGGGGGAGAAGGTGGTGCGGAGGGAATGTTTCTGACGATGACGCTGGAACCCAAGCTGAATCAGCTGATGGATGAGTTCGGGGTAAGGAATGCCGCTGGCCTCCCACAGTTTGGGGAACATGCTGATGCGGGTAAAGCCGGGCATCGTGTTGATTTCGTTGAGGAACAGCTCGCCCGTGGCGTCGTTCAGCAGGAAATCGACTCGAGCCAGACCGCTGCCGTGGATGGCCTTGAACGCGGTCACGGCCATCTCCTGCACCTGGGCTGTCAGCTGGGGTGAGATGGGCGCGGGGATACGCTCCTCACTTTCGCCGCTGATGTACTTGGCTTCGTAATCGTAGAATTCGTTGCTGGGAACGATCTCACCCGGTATAGACGCCTGGGGATGCTCGTTGCCCAAGACCGAAACTTCGATCTCCCGTGCATGGGGGACGGCCTGTTCCACAACAATGATTCTATCATACGCTGCGGCTTCCTGCAGACCAGCCAACAGTTCCTCTCTGTGAGCTACCTTCCTAATGCCCACGCTGGAGCCCAGGTTCGCGGGCTTGGTGAACATGGGATAATCCAGCGCGCTTTCCAGCCGGGCCAGCACGTACTCGGGCGCGGCTTCCAGTTGCGAGCGGGCGATAGTCTGCCAGGGCGTTTGGGGCAGGCCGTAAGCCTGGAAGAGCTTTTTGGCCAGGGCTTTGTCCATGGCCGCCGCGGAGGCGAGGACGCCGTTGCCCACGTAGGGGATGTCGGCCAGCTCGCAGAAGCCCTGGATCACGCCATCCTCGCCGTTGGGCCCGTGCAGCACGGGGAAGAGGATGTCCATGCCCGCGAGATGTTCGGGCGCGGGCCAGCGGGGCGCGTCGGGCGGCGCGGTTTCGCCCGCCAGCAGCCGCTCCAGGGGGCTGTCGAACAGCCAGCGGCCCGCTTTGTCGATGCCGAAGAGTGCGGCTCGATAGCGGTCGGGGTCCAGCGCGGCGATGACCGATTGCACGCTCATCAGGCTCACGTCGTGCTCGCCCGACTGGCCGCCAAAGATGAGGCCGACGGTGGTTTTGGGTGTGGTCATGGGGGCGTTGTCAGTAATCAGTGATCAGTAATCAGTAATCAGTGGTAAGTGAATCGCGTGGGCTGCCTGGTTTGCACGGAAAGCCTATTCATCAAACGTCATGCGCTGATTGATTGACAAAACGCGTTTTGGTCTGCTGTGGTCGCCTATGCTGTCGACTGAAGTCGTACCATTCCAGGCCTGCGGCCAGTGGACGGCCTCCGCCGTCCATGTTCATGATGGAAATCAGGTCGACGAAGGTCGACCACAGGCGCGAAGCGCCTGAAGAGTCCGAGTTTACTCGGTGAATATGGTCGGAAAGGACAGACTCAAGATTTGTCAGTCAACCAGCGTCATGCGTCACGGCCTGACGTTTTACGTTTGACGTTTCACGTGTGCGGGAGGCTCGCCCAACGTGGGCATCTGGACGTCCTTTGCAAAGGGTTTCAACGTTGCTTCGGATGCCGACCAGTCGCCGACGAAGAGGATTTCGGGTTCCAGGAGGACGCCGAACCGGCGCAGGACTTCATCCCGGGCCAGAGTCATCAGCGCCAGCACGTCCGCGGCCGTAGCCCGGCCCTGGTTGACGATGAAGTTGGCGTGTTTTTCGCTGATGCAGGCGTCGCCCACGCAGCGGCCTTTCAGTCCGGTCGCCTCGATCAGCCTGCCCGCGTAGTCGCCGGGCGGGTTCTTGAAGATGGATCCCGCGCTTTTGTCCGTGGGCTGGGTGCGGCGACGATGCTCGATGTAGCGGGCTGCGTCGGCTGCGGCCCGGCCATCCACGTCCGGCTCCAGCCGCAGGGTCACGTCCAGGGCCGCGGGAGGATGCTCGGCGCGGGCGGCCAGCTCCTTCAGGCGGCTGCGGCGGTAGGCGAAAGCCATCTCCTCCGCCCGCCAGACCTCGATCCGGCCCTGGTTCCACACTCGGGCGCGGACGAAGACGCCCGCGATGTCGCCGCCATGCGCGCCCGCATTGCCCGTCAGCGCGCCGCCCACCGTGCCGGGGATGCTCACGGCCCAGCTCAGGCCCGCCAGCCCCCGGTGGATGGCTTCCCGAGCGAAGCCCGCCAGGGGCGCGCCCGTCTCCACCGTGACCTCCACGGGGCCGCTGGTGCGGGACTCGGGCCAGGCGACGCGCTTGCACTGGTTCAATAGCACGACGCCCCGCACGCCCGCATCGCTGACGAGCATGTTCGAGCCGCCGCCCAGGAGGAGATAGGGCGCGCGGGCCTGCCACAGCGCGTCCAGGGCCGCGGCCAGGTCCTCGGGCCGCCGGATGACGGCCAGATAGTCGGCGGGACCGCCGATGCGGAAGCTGGTGTAGGGAGCCAGGGGCGCGTCCCGCCGCAGGCCGCCGCGGCTGAGCGCGTCGAGGCGGGCCAGGAGTTCGCTGGAGAGGGAGGAAGGAGCCAGGGGCATGGGGGAGGCGGTGGGCAGTAATCGGTAATCAGTGTTCAGTGATCAGTAATCAGTGTTCAGTGTTAAATTTCTCTGTGCGCTCTGTGTAGCTTTTTCTTGTGGCTTTTCCTGCAAGCGCTGGAGCAGGGCGGGGCCGATGCGGGTGGCTGTGCCCGCGCTGAGGATGATGACCAGGCTGTTGGGTTTCAGGTTTCGGGTCAGATAGTCGGTGACGTCGTCCAGGTCGTGGATGGCCAGGGCCCGGTCGTGATGGCTGGCCGCGGCCACCAGCTCGGGCGTGATGTCCGGGTCGATGGGCTCCCGGGCCGCGTAGATGTCGGTGATGATGACGTGATCGGCCGGGCCGAAGACGCCGTTGAACAGGTCGAGGAGGGTGCGGGTGCGGCTGAAGGTGTGAGGCTGATAGACGGCCCAGATGGCCCGGTCGGGATAGGCCGCGCGGGCGGCCTGCAGGGTGCTGTGCACTTCGGTGGGGTGATGGGCGTAGTCGTCGATGACGATGACGCCCGCGGCCTCGCCTTTGAACTCGAAGCGGCGGGCCGCGCCCCGATAGCTGGCCAGGTGGGGGATGGCCTCCCGGAAGGAGAGGCCGGCCTCGGTCACGGCCAGCAGCGCGGCCATGCTGTTCAGCACGTTGTGCAGGCCCTGGATGGCGAGCTGCACGGGATAGGCGTCGGTGGGGGTGACCAGGCGATAGCGCGCGCCCTCGGGTCGCATCTCGATGTTCTCGGCCCGGGCGAACGCACCGCGGAAGCTGCCGTAGCTGATCCCGCCCGCCAGCCGTCCTTCCCGCTCCCACTCGCGCAGGGTGCGGTCATCCCGACAGTAGATGACCCGACCATCGGGCCGCACCTGGGCCAGCAGCCGGGCGAACGCGTCCACATAGCTGGCGTGGGTGGGGAAGAGGTCGGGGTGATCCCAGTCCAGGTTGGTGATGATCAGCCGCCAGGGCTGGAGGCCCAGGAACATGTGGTCGTACTCATCGGCTTCGATGACGAACAGCGGCTCTTCGCCCGCATCGCTGAACCCAAGCTCCGGAATCTCGCTGCCGATGATGTAGCCGGGCTTGCGGCCCGCTCGCGTGAGGATGTGGGCGATGAGCGCGGTGGTGGTGGTTTTGCCGTGGGTGCCCGACACCGCGATGACGTCCCGGCCCGCGGTCAACGGCCCCAGGATCTCCTTGCGCTTGACCACGGGAACGCCCCAGGCCCGGGCCTGCTGCACCTCGGGGTTGTCGTCGGGCACGGCCGAGGAGATGAGTACGAGGTCCGGGCGTTGCGGTGGTTGGTCATCCAGCAACTGGTTCGCGGCGTGGCCCACGAAGGTGCGGACGCCCAGCGCCTGCAAGGCTTCCGTGCGCTCGTTGGCCTCCCTGTCGCTGCCGCTGACGCGGAAGCCCAACTGCGCCAGCACCCGGGCGATGGGCGCGAGACCCGTGCCGCCGACGCCCACCAGGTGAATGCGGTGGCGGCGGCGTTGGCTGCGGGGAAGTTGGAAGAGGTCTTGCCAGGGCATGGTGGTCGTGCGGTCGTGCAGTCGGGCGGTCGCGCGGTCGTGCAGTCGGGCGGTCGCGCGGTCGTGCGGTCGTGCGGTCGCGTGGTCGGTTGGTCTACGGCCTGCTATGAAAATAGGATGATCGTCGGTTGCGGAAGGATCGCCAAGCCGACGTTGGGCGAGGCTGCAACGGGCGTCAAACGTCAATCGTAAAACGTCAGGTCATGACGCATGACGTTTGACGTTTGACGACATCGGCTTCCCGCGCGGCCCTGGCCGCGAGGCGTTTTCATCGGTATCGGCGAGCTGCCGCTCGGACTGACTGCTATGAAAATAGAATGATCGCTGGTTGCGGAAGGTTCGCAAAGCCAAGGTTGGGCGAGCCTGCAACGGGCGTGATGCGTGAAACGTGAGCATCTTACGCATCACGCATCACGTTTCACGGTCCGCCAACCTGGCCGCGGGGCGTTTTCATCGGTATCGGCGATCTGTTGCTCGGGCTGCCTGTTTACTTTCGGACGCGGAAGAGGAGCATGATGGCGACGAGGACGGCCCAGAAGACGGGAGGGACCACGTAGGGAGGCAGGAAGGCGGCCATCTTCTCGCCCAGGGGCGTCAGGGGCAGGTAGAGCAGGCCGAAATCGGTGATGGGATATTTGTAATAATCCTGAAAATACCAGAGCGAGCCCGAGATGAGATAGCCGTTCATCATGCCGACCAGCAGGCTGTAGAAGGTTCCCCGCCAGCCGGGCGCGGGTTTGCCCGGAAAGGCGAAGGTGCGGCCGGCGTAGCTGGCAAAAATGGCGCCGATGAAGATCAGCGACATGAGGGACGCCATCAGGTGCTGCATCTGCCGCTCGGGCATCGTCGTGTGGAAGATGCGCCGGTAAACGTCATTCACCAGGCCGGGCAGTTTGGGGATGAGGAAGAAGGTGATGAGGAAGAGGATGGTGAAGATGATGGTGGTGGTGCCCAACTCGTCGGGATATTTGCGCACCAACGCCACCAAGACGAAGATGACGAACACCGTGAGCCAGAGATACTCGAAAGGTCCCATGATCAGCTTCCTCCTCCATTCCCGCCGCTGCCGCTCTTCTTTTTGGCGGGCGAGAGGCTGATGAGCACGATGATGACGACGGCCAGAAGCAGGATGGGAATGGTCCATTCACCGAAGATGTCCACCATGAATTGGAAAATCTGGCCGATGATTTTGATGATCAGCTCGATGAGATAGCCGATGAAGGCGAGGATCTGCTTGATGAGACCCGCGGGGCTCAGGTCCTCGAACTTGAAGGGAAGCTCATCGGGCAGGAGGGGCAGGAAGATGTAGGAGAGGAGGAAGCCGTTGGCCGCGCCCGCCACCAGGCCCAGACCGGGCCATTTGGGCTTGAACAGCTTCGAAACTCCCCAACCCAGAATGATGAGGAAGATCATCGCCAGGAACATGGCGATCTCCGCGCGCTCCTTGGGGATGAGGCGCGGGAGTTTGTTGATCTCCTCGAAGATCTGGTTCAGGGTGTCGGGCGTGAAGTTGCCCGTGGCGATGGCTTCGAGGCCGCCGTGGATGAGGAACTGGAACGCGAACCAGAAGCCGTTGATGGCCCGGATCAGGGTCTTGCCCAAGATATCGGGCTGGCCCGCGAGGAAGCCCACCACCACGAAGCCCATTTTCACCAGCTCGGCAATCAACCCGCGCTGATAGCCTTGCCAGGCGAACAGGGCGATGATGATCCAGAAGAGGATGTTGGACTGAAGTTCGGCAAGGGTGGAGCCGTTCATGGGATCAGGATATGTGATGGGCCGCCAGGTCGATGAGGGCGGAGGCGATGGCTTCGGCGGCGCGGGGACGGGCCAACGCGGCGCTGGCCCGGCTCATCGCTTCCAGGCGTTGGGGATCATCCATCAGGCTTTGGATGGCGGGCAGGAGCTGGTGGGGCATGGCGTCGTTCTCGACGATGACCGCTGCGCCCCGGTCGGCCAGGTAGCGGGCGTTGTGGCGCTGGTGGCCGCCGGAGATGGGCAGGGGGACGAGGATGGCGGGCAGGCCCAGGGCGGGGAATTCGCCCAGGGTGGAGGCTCCCGCTCGGGCGACGACCAGGTCCGCGGCGTGCAGGGCTGCGATCATCTCCTCGTGCAGGTACGCGAACAGGCGGTAGCGTTCCTGCTGCGCGGGGCTCAGGCCCGAGGCCCGGCGTTGCGCCTCAGTGAAATCGAGTTCGCCGCTGATGTGGATCACCTGCATGGCGTCCAGCAGATGGGGGAGCGCGGCGGCCAGAGCCTGGTTGATGGCCCTGGCCCCGCGCGACCCTCCGAACACCAGGAGGGTGGGGGTGTGGGGGGACAGGTGAAACGCAAGGCGCGCTTGTGTCTTGGTCATGCTGCGCTGCCGCAGCTCGGGCCGCACGGGGTAGCCCGTATCGAGCACGCGGGCGTCGTAATCCTGGAAGTGCGCCGCCACTTCGGGGAAGGAGACGGCGATGGCGGCGGCGTGGCGGGCCAGGCGCTGCACGCCCAGCCCCGGCGTCACGTCGGGAAGGTAGATGAGTACGGGGACCTGATGACGGGCCGCAGCCCAGACCACCGGGCCGCACACATAGCCGCCCGTGACGAAAATCGCGTCGGGCTGCCACGACCGCATGATGACGCCGGCCTGGCGGCTGCCGCGGGCCATGCGCCAGGCGTTGCGGGCCAGTTTGAAGGGGTTGAGAATGCGGATCTGCCCGGCGGAGATGGGCGTGAAATCCAGCCCGGCCCGGGCGGCCAGATGGGCTTCGACGCCGTCGGGCGTGCCCGCGTAGCGCAGCGTCAAGGGTTCATCGGGTTGGGGAGCTCGTTCGGGCCAGAGGGCCTCAAGCGCGGCTGCGACGGTGAGAATGGGATATACGTGACCGCCGGTTCCGCCGCCGGAAAAGAGAATTCGCATCGAGTTTGAGTCGTCCTCCGCCGCCTTTCGAGATATTGAGGAGGATGCCCAGCGCCGTCAGGATCATCAAGGTGCTGGTGCCTCCGTAGGAGAAGAAAGGCAGGGGCATGCCTGTGTTGGGAATGGTGACTGTGACCACGGCGATGTTGATGAACGCCTGCACCACGATCCAGGTGGTGATGCCAAAGGCCAGCAGGCGTCCGAAATCATCCTGGGCGTCCAGGGCGATGCGCGTGCCCTTGTAGGCCAGGAAAAGGAACATGGCGATGACCGCCAGCGCGCCCACCAGCCCCAGCTCCTCGCCGATAATGGCGAAGATCAGGTCGGAATGGACCAGGGGCAGTTGCAGCCCCAGTTTGTACTCGCTGTTGGTGAGCCCTTTGCCGAACAGACCGCCCGATTGCAGGGCCGCGTAGCCCGCTCGCACCTGGTACTGCTGGCTGGTCCAGGGCTTGAAGAAGGCCTGAAGAAAACCAGCCATGCGACCTCGGGCATGGGGAAACTGGGAGATGGCAAAGGCGAAGACCCCGCTCATGACCAGAAACAGGATGCTGATCTGAAGGATGTCGGCGCCAGCGATCATGAGCATGGCCAGGGCCGTGATGGCGATGAGCACGGAGGTGGACACGTCGGGCTGGCTCAGGATGAGGACCAGAAACACGCCCATGATGATGGAAAAAGGCAGCAACCCCATGGTTACCTGGCCGATTTTGTTCCCTTTCGAGGCCAGCCAGGCCGCAATATAGATGATGATGGCCAGTTTCGCCACTTCGGAGGGCTGGATGGAGCCGCCGAACAGATGACGCCGGGCCCCGCCCACGCCCTCCTCGCCCAGGAACAACACCGCCACTAGCAGGCCCAGGGAAAGGATCATGATGGGAATGGCCAGGGTCTGCCAGGTGCGATAGTCGATGGCGCTCATGATATACATGCTCACCAGACCCAACCCGATCCACATCAGGTGTTTTGTGATGAACTTGTAGGGATACTGGGGGTCGATGGCGTAGGACGCGCTGAATTGCATGACAATGCCGAATCCGATCAGCGCGGCGATCAAGATCAGCAGGCCATAATCGATGTGGGAGGTGACGGCGGTTTTCGCTCGGGAAGCCATGTTGGGATTCAGTGGACGGGGTGTTTTTATCAATGAACATGCCTGTCAGCCAGACTGGCGGGGGAGGTGCAGAGCGTGACGAGTGAAACGTGATGCGTGAGATCGTGACGTTTCACGTTTCACGTTTTACGTCTGTTGCCGCTTCGGTCAACGTTGGCCTGACGGGCTTTTCTCCAGCAGCGCCAATGCGCAGGTTAGCGACCAGATCGCGGAAGTGCTGGCCGCGGGCCGCGAAGTCGCGATAGGCGTCGAAGCTGGTCCCGCCGGGGGAGAGGAGGACGACGTCGCCCGGTTGAGCGAGGCGGGCGGCCTCCTGCACCGCGGCCGGGAGGTCGGGGACGGGGATGAGGGCTTGCAGCCTGGAATTGGGCGGGCGTTGGGCCAGCGCGTCTGAGATGATAGGCCGGGCCTCGCCAAAGGCGATGACCACCCGCACCCTGCGGTGGACTTCTTCCGCCCAATCCTCCCAGGGCAGATGCTTGTCGCGGCCGCCCGCCAGCAGGATGATGGGCTCGTCGAAGCTGCGCAGCGCGGCCAGGGCCCGCTCCGGCGCGGTGGCGATGCTGTCGTTGATCCAGAGCGCGCCATCCAGCCGGGCCACTTCCTCCAGGCGATGGGGCACGCCCCGGAAGCTGCGCACGGCCTCGGCCATGCCATCGGGCGTCGCGCCCGCGGCCGCGGCGATGGCCGTGGCCGCCAGCGCGTTGGCCAGGTTGTGCCGTCCGCGCAGGCGGATGGATGCCACCGGCATCACGCGTAACGTCTTGCCCTGCCAGCGCAGCATAATCCAGCCATCCTCCAGCCACGAGCCATCGCCCTGGTGGGGCTTCTCGAAGCCGAAGGTGGCGATCTGGCCGGGGATGTCGAAGGTCCGCGCGGGCTGTCCTTCCCCGGCGGGGATGCTCACCCGGCCCGTCTCGGCCCAGGGCCCCACCCAGGCGTCCTCGCGGTTGAGGATGGCCCAATCGTGGGGCGATTGAAAGGCCAGGATGTTGGCCTTGGCCGCGGCGTAGTGTGCCATGGAGGGATGGCGGTCGAGATGGTTGGGGGTGAGGTTGAGGATGGCGGCCACATGCGGACTGACGCCCCCGGCGTCGTTCCAGGGCGGGGGCGCGTCGGGCCAGGGCGCGGTTTCGGCCCAGTAAAGGAGTTGAAAGCTGGAGAGCTCCATCACGGCCCGATGGTCGGGCGCGATGGCCTCCAGGCGGGGAAGCAGAGGATCGCCGATGTTGCCTCCCAGCCACGTGCGGAACCCGGACGCCTGCAACATGCGGGCGACCAGGGTCGTGGTGGTAGTTTTGCCGCTGCTGCCGGTGACGCCGACGATGGGGGCGGGGCAGCCCTGGGCGAAGAGCCGCGGCTCGGTGGTGAGGGGCAGGCCGCGGGCCCGGGCCGCGCGCAGCAGAGGGATATCCTGAGGCACGCCGGGGCTGGCCACCAAGGCGGTGACGCCTTCCAGCAGGGCTTCGGTCTGCGGGCCGATGACCAGCGTCGCGCCCAGACGCTCCATCTCCTCCCGCACCGTGTCATGGGGCGGGCGCAGGTCGCTGGCGATGACGCGCGCGCCCCGCGCCGTCAGCCAGCGGGCCGCGACGCGTCCCTCGCGGGCCAGGCCCACGATGAGGATGGTTTGAGAGGAGAAATCATTCATGCCAAAGCCAGGGCGATGCCGATCATGCCGGAGATGATGCCGATGATGAAGAAGCGCTGGGTGACGTGATTCTCGGCCCAGCCGCTGAGTTCGAAGTGATGGTGCAGGGGGGACATTTTGAAGGGGCGGATGTCCCGTCCCAGAAAACGGCGGCTGAGCTTGGCCGAGGCCACCTGCAGGATGACGGAGAGCGCTTCGGCCACGAAGGGCAGGCCGATGACCGCCAGCAGCAGCCATTGGCCCGTCATCAAGGAGACGACGCCCAGAGTGGCGCCCAGGGCCAGGGAGCCGGTGTCGCCCATGAACAGCTCGGCGGGGAAGACGTTGAACCAGAGGAAGGCGAACAGCGCCCCCACCGTGGTGAAGGCGAAGGCGGCCAGCCACACCTGGCCTTGCAGATAGGCGATGAGCCCGTAGGAGGCGAAGCTGACCGCGGCCAGGGAGCCCGCCAGGCCATCCAATCCGTCGGTGAGGTTGACGGCGTTGGCTGTTCCCACGATGATGAAAATGGCGATGGGCAGCCACCACAGGCCGATATCGATGCGTTGGGGCACGGTGGGGATGGCGATGCTGTGGATGTCCAGCCGCCAGAACATGACGCCGGCCAGGATCAGGGCCAGCAGCACCTGGATGGGGAATTTGGATCGGGCCAGCAGGCCCTGGGCGTCCCCGCGTTTGCGCAGGATGCCCGCCAGGTCATCCAGGAAACCGAGGATGCCGAAGGAGAGCATGGCGAAGACGGGCACGAGCACCGATTCGCCGATGAGGGTGAAGCCGAGCAGGTTGGCAAAGTTCAGGCCCAGGTTGATGAGGACCACCGGGGCAATGAAGAGGATGCCGCCCATGGTGGGCGTTCCCGCCTTGGAGAGATGGGATTGGGGCCCCTCCATGCGGATGCGCTTGCCCATTTGATAACGCTTGAGCAGGCGGATGAGGGGGTCTCCCCAGATGACGGCCAGGAAGAAGGCCAGGGCGGCCAGGGTGAGGGGGTAGGACATGGAGTGAAGGGTGTTCAGTCTTTAGTCTTCAGTCTTTAGCCTTCGGCTAACGGAGAGGGCGGCGGCGATGACGTCCATACGCATGGCCCGGGAGCCTTTGACCAGGATGAAGTCACCCGGCTGGATGAGGGTTTTGGCCAGTGCGATGGCGGCGTCTGCGTCTTCGGCCTCATGCACGGCGGCGTTGGGCATGCCCTGAAAGCGGGCTTCTTCGGCGATCCAGTGGGCGCGGGGCCCTACGGTGATGAGGATGTCCGCGGTCTCGGCGGCGCGAGCGCCCACCAGGCGATGCCCTTTCTCTTCCTCATCGCCCAGCTCCAGCATATCGCCCAGAATGGCGATGCGCCGTCCCTCCATCTCTTCCAGCAGGTTCAGGGCGGCGATGGTGGAGGGCGGGCTGGCGTTGTAGGTGTCGTCGATGAGGGTGCTGCGATTGTAGCCGGGCGCGACGTCGATGCGCAACCTGGCGTTGACGTCTTTGAGCCCGCGGATAATCTCCTCCCAGGCCAGACCGGCGATGAGGCCGACCGCGGCCGCGCGTAGCGCGGTGTGTACGCTGTGGCGGCCCAGGAGAGGAAGCTGGACGTGGTAGGTTTCGGTGTGGTCGCCGAGGCGATGGTGGAAGCGGAAGCGGATGCCCGCTAGGCCGTAGCTCTCGATGGCGTCGGCCCAGAGGTCGGCCTCGGGCGTGAACCCGTATTTGAACACGGGCGCGGGGCTGATTTCGGCCATCTTCCGCACCCAGGCGTCATCCCAGTTGAGGATGGCGCGGCCGTCGGGGGGCAGGGCGCGGATCAGTTCCGATTTGCCGCGGAAGATGGCTTCCATGCTGCCCGCCCGCTCCAGGTGGATGGGCCCGATGTTGGTGATCACCCCGATGTGCGGGTGAGCGATGTCGCAGAGCTGGGCGATCTCGCCTTCGGTGTAGAAGCCCATCTCCAGCACGACGTAGCGATGCTCATCGGTCAGGCGCAGCAGGGAGAGGGGCAGGCCGATCTCGTTGTTGTAGTTGCCGGGCGTCCACAGGGTGGGATAGCGCTGGCGCAAGACGGCTGCGGTCAGCTCCTTCGTGCTGGTCTTGCCCACACTGCCGGTAATGCCCACGACGGTGGGATTGTGGCGGGCCCGCCAGTACGCGGCCAGCCGTTGCAGGCCAGCCAGCGTATCTTCCACGAGGAAGAGGACAGGGGGGGCGATCTGGGCGGGCGCGGGTTGCTGAATGGGAACGACCTGCGCCCGCGCGCCTTCGGGGATGCGATGGGCGATGATGGCGATCGCACCGCGGGCGATGGCGTCGGCGATGTAGTCGTGGCCGTCGGTGCGTTCGCCGGGCAGGGCGATGAAGCAATCGCCGGGCGCGACCTGACGCGAATCGATGACGAATTCCGAAACGGGATAAGCGGTCAGGGAGGGATGAACGTCCCGGCCGCCGAGCCCCAGATAGATGTCCGTCAGCGTCAGGCTCATGGGGAGGTCTGCAAGCGGATGTCGTCGGGAGGGAGGTTGGTGATGTGGATGATGTCTTGGGCGATAGCCCGGAAGGTGGGGGCGGCTGTCTTGCTCGCCCAGGCGGATTCTCTGGGTTTGACTAATTTTACCAGAATCAGGAATTGAGGGTCATCTGCGGGGAAAAATCCCACGAAGGTGGTGATGGTGCGGTTTTCTTTGTAGCCGCCCAGGGTGGGAATCTCGGCGGTGCCGGTCTTGCCAGCGATGGCGTAGCCGGGGATGGTGGCTGCTTTGGTGTGATTGGCCGCGGCGACCATCATTTGGGTGAGGGTGCGGGCCGCTTCGGGCGAGATGGCGATGCTGACCCCCTCCGGCTCCTTGACCCGGATCACGTCATCATTGATGGACATGTTCACGATGTGGGGGCGATGAACGACGCCGCCCGCGGCGATGGCCGCCACCGCGTTGGCCATCTGCAATGGCGTGACGCTGATGCCCTGGCCGAAGGAATTGGTAGCCAGGTTGCCCAGGGCCCATTTGGGGGAATTGGGACCGTTGACGATGCCCGGCGCTTCGAAGGCAAGCTCGACGCCGGTGTTCTGGCCGAAGCCGAAGCGAGCGACGGTGTTGTAGAAGTCGGTGGCGCCCACAAGGCGAGTGGCGATCTTGGCGGTGGTCACATTCAAGGACTGGGCCAGGGCCTGTTGGGCGGTGACCTTGCCCCGGCCTTTGCGATCCCAGTTCTGGATGGTCTGCTCGCCGTAGATGAATTTGTCCGTGTCGTTGAATTTGGTTTCGGGGGTGATGGCCTTTTTGTCCAGGGCGGCGGCGAAGGTGATGAGTTTGAAGACCGATCCCGGTTCGTAGATGTCGCTGATGGCGGGGTTGATGAAGCGTTTTGGCTTGTAGTCGGAATATTGGTCGGGATTGTAAGAGGGATAGCCCGCCATGGCCAGGATGGCGCTGGTCTTGGGATCGAGAATGATGACCACGCCGCTTTCCGCTTTGTATTTCTCGATGGCTTCTCTCAGGCGGGTTTCCGCCACGAATTGCAGAGATCGAGAGAGGGTGAGGATGAGGTCGCGGCGGGCGGGGGAGGGAATGAACAGACTGTCGGGCAGTGCGGCGTCGGCGGAGGGCGCGCCCAGACTCTTTTCGAGTTGGGGGTCCGGCCCGGGTGCGATCTCATCGGTGGGGGCGAGGAGGAAGTTATTGAAGTACTCTTCCAGACCATAATGCCCTTTATTGTCGACGTCCACAAATCCCAGCAGATGGGCGGCCAGGGTTTTTTCAGGATGATAGCGGATGGGATAGATATCCACGCCGATGCCGTTCAGTTTCAGGTCCGTATTGTTCATGATGGCCTCGCCCACCTCGGCGGGCGCGTTGGAGGCCAACTGGATATAGGCGCTTTGCTTGTTTTCTTCGAACAGTCGCTGCAGGTCGACGGGAGATCTGTTGAGATAGGACGCCAGTATCTCGGCAACGACGGGCCTATTTTCTTCCGGCATGGCGTTGGGCGAGGCGATGACGTCATAGCGGAAGGTCTGAATGGCCAGGGGATGACCGGCCGCGTCCAGGATTGCGCCTCGCAACCGCAGTTTTTCAGGAGGCGCGGTGGATGAGACCGGAGGAGCCACGCCAAACGCCTGATGGCGGATGAGTTGCGCGGACAAGACCAGGCTGACGATCACCATCACCGCGAAGAGGATCAGGAGTCGTCGTTTTTTGGGAGGAGGCTTTCGCGCGCGGGAATCGCCCCCATCGTCCCCAGGGAGCGGATTTCCCGGCGTGAGGTGATGGTAGGTCGGCATGGGTTAGCGGTTGGCGGCAATGGCGGCAGGCGCGTCCGTCTGGGTCAATACAACGCCTGTGTCCTCCCGAACATAGCGGATTTGGGAGGGCTTGGGCGGGCCATAGCCAGCCGCCCGGGCGCGCTCAACCATGGTTGCGATGCTTTGCGATTCCCCAAGCAATTGCAATTTGGGCGCCAGCAAGCGCTGTTCACGGGCGTATTCCAATTTTTTCTCCTCAATGCGCATTCGCACCGTGTAATTCACAGAAGCCTGATAGACATAAAGGCTCAATAGCGCCGTGATCCCCGCGATCAGCAAAACGGCCAGGATGGCGCGATGGAATTGGATGCGGGCCTGGGGTGCGGCGGCTGCGGTTGTCTTTGATGAGATGGCGTTTTGCTGAAAGACCATCTTGCTCCTCTCTTGGATATGAAACCAGTGTCGTTTTTGAATTTGGGGTCAGTTCATGCGCAACAGGTGAATCTCCTGAGTTAGGGCCCATCCCCATGAACACACTAGCCCTGCTTTCGGGCAGGGATTCGTTTGCGTCAGAGTTTCCGCGCGGCTCGCAGTCGGGCGCTTCGGCTGCGAGGGTTGCGGGCGATTTCGTCGGGGGACGGGGTGATCCCTTTGCGGTGGATCAATTCAAGCTGCGCCTTGTGGCCGCAGGTGCAGATGGGGGCGGTGGGGGGACAAATGCAGTCGCGGCTTTCCTGGCGCAAAAAATGTTTGACGATGCGGTCTTCCAGACTGTGGAAGGTGATGATGATGAGCACGCCGCCAGATTTCAGCAGGGAGACGGCCTGGGGGAGGGCCGCTTCCAATGCGCCGAGTTCATCATTGACGTGGATGCGAAGAGCCTGGAAGGTACGGGTGGCAGGATGAATGCGTGCGCCCGGCCTGCGTCCCACGGCCCTGACGACGATATCCGCCAGTTGGGTTGTGGTGATGATGGGGCGGTGGGCGACGATGGCCCGGGCGATGCGCCGCGAGCGCCGCTCCTCGCCATAGCGATAGAGCATGTCGGCCAGTTCTTTCTCGTCAAGCGTGTTGACGATGTCGGCGGCGCTGGGGCCGGATGTGGGGTCGAGGCGCATATCCAGCGGGCCTTCTTTGCGGAAGCTGAAGCCCTGGTCGGCCTCGTCGAAATGGTAGGAGGAGACGCCCAGGTCGAAGAGGATGCCGTCCACCTCATCGAATCCATGCGCCCGGGCTGTCACTGCCAGATGGCGGAAGTTGGCGTGGACGAGGATGGATCGAGGCCCGAACCGGGCCAGTCGCTGCTTCACCCGGGCAATGGCCCGAGGATCGGCATCCAGGCCCAGCAATTGTCCATCCGGGCTGGAAGCTTCGAGGATAGCCTCGGCGTGCCCGCCGCCGCCCAGGGTGGCGTCGATGTAACGTCCCCCGGATCGGGGTTCCAGGATCGCCAGCGTTTCATCGAGCAGGACGGGGAGGTGGGTGGTTTGAGGCACGGCTTTCAGGTCGAACGATGATGAAGTCTGGGGGGAGGGTGGGTGACTTTTTCATCATCGATGGTCGGGCGCTGGCAAAACTTCTTCTGTAATTTGACTTGATGGCTAGATTCTTTGAAACCTCGCGCTAAAATGAGGACAACATACTGCCTACATTAACTCGTCCCAATCTTCCTGCGCATCCAATTCCGCTTCGTGCTGCTTCCAACGTTCTGCATCCCATATTTCGATGTAAGAGTCTACGCCGGCGAAAACGATGTCGTTCTTGAGTCCGGCATACTCTCGCAGAAATGCAGGGATGTTGATGCGTCCCATCCCATCGGGCCTCACTTCTTCGGTATTGGCGAAGAAGCGTCGTTTGAAGCGTCGGGCCTGGGATGACGTCTCACTCAATCGATCCATCTCTCGGCGTCGGTGTTCATATTCCTCGACCGGCATCAATAACAAATGCTTCTCAATGCCCTTGGTAATGAAAATGCGATCATCGCCCAACAACTCACGAAATCGAGCGGGGAGAATGACTCGCCCCTTCTTGTCGAGGCCGCGCTGGTATTGGCCGAAGAAACTGCGCACCGGCGCGCTCGATTCGGGAGATGATTGGGATGCCATCGGTAATTTCTGCCACTTATTGATCTAAAACTTCCACTTTCTGCTACTTGTTCCCACATTATAGCTCAACCGAATCGATCGCGCAAGGGAATTTTTACCCAAATCCATGGAATCCGCGTTGAAATTGGACATTTGCCATTAAATTTTATGGTTCGCCCGGATTGGTTCCGCCATCGTCGTTCTCATCCTTTCGCTCAGAGAGTCCTTGGCGCTCTCCTTTCCCATTTGATATACTTGTTTTGAGCGGTTATTGTCCCACTTTTTGCGATACGACGATGTATCCCGAACGTCATACGCTGCATTGACGCCAATGGAATCGGCATGATCGTGGGCGTTTCACGTTCGTCGCGTTCAGAGCCAGTGCGATCTCCCACGATCGGATTGGCTTTCCATGCACTGCACTCATAACTGGAGAAGCGATCATGTTACGGCAGATTCTGATTGCCCTCTCGCACAGCGGCACGATGCAACGAATGACCGTCGATTTTCCGCCCGCTCGGCGGGTAGCGAGACGGTTTGTGGCAGGGGAGAGTCGGGAGGACGCTTTGCAAGTGATACAGAAGATGAATGACGGCGGGGTTTTGGTGACGTTGGATTATCTTGGGGAGCATGTGACCGATAAGGGATTGGCTCGGGCCAGCGTGGAGGAATACAAAACTGTTCTGGAGACTATCGGCGCCCGAGGACTGAAGAGCGGCGTCTCCCTCAAGCTCTCCGCTATGGGCGTGCACATCGATGAAACCTTCTGTTACGACAATGTCCGGGAGATCGTGGCTGTCGCCCGCGAGAAGCAGCGGTTTGTTCGCATCGATATGGAGGAATCCGCGCTGGTGGATACGACCTTACGCATTTATCGGGAATTGCGTCAGGAGTTCGACAACGTGGGCACGGTCTTGCAGGCTTATCTCCACCGGACGCGCGGGGACCTGCAGGCGCTGATCGATGAGGGCATTGCCGATATCCGGCTGGTGAAGGGCGCTTATGATGAGCCGCCCGAGATTGCCTGGCAGGATCGGGCGAAAATCCAGGAGGAAATCATCGATCTTTCCAAAATGATGCTGACGCCCGAGGCCCGGGAGAAGGGGGCGCGGCTGGCGTTGGGCTCCCATGACGATGTCGTTTACAATCAGGTCATCGCCTACGCCGCCGATCAGGGCGTGGCCCCTGATAGTTGGGAGATCCAGTTCCTATATGGCATCCGCCGCGATGAACTGCGGCGGTTGGTGGCCGAAGGCCACAGGATGCGCGTGTACGTCCCTTACGGCGAATCCTGGTATCCCTACTTCATGCGCCGTCTGGCCGAACGGCCGGCCAATCTCCTCTTCTTCCTGCGGGCGGCCGCGGGGAGGTAACCTGACAGGTTCCCCGCGCATGTTTGTGGCGTTGAACGCGGTTTCGGCTGCGGACGGCACCTTCTGGCGGCAGGTCCGGGTGGGAACCTGTCAGGTTGAGCGAAGGAGTAGCCTATGTCCTCCCCCAAAGCGCTTTTACTCGACCACTTCTATCATATTTTCATTCACGCCATCGAGCCTTTCTCACTTTTTCGGCAAGAGCGTGATTATCACCACTTTTTGCGGCTTTATGCCAAACATATTGAGCCCATTGCCGATACGTTCGCTTTCTGTCTTCTCCCAAACCACGGGCACTTTCTGATTCATACAAAAGCCCCTCACGAACAGGCGCTTCCTGCGGACGCCATCCTGCCTCGACAACCAAGCAGGCACTTTTCCAATCTCCTGAACGCGTACGCACGACATTACAATTTGAAATATCGCCGTTTAGGCCCATTATTCAAACGCCCCTTTGGACGAAAGGAAGTCGATTCGATCGGATATTTCAAAACGTTAGTGGTATACATCCATCGAAATGCGCAGCATCATGGTCTTGTCGACGATTTTCGTGAATGGCCTTTTACCTCTTACCATCTCTTTCTCACGGAAAAACCCACGCGTCTCAAACGGGAAACCG
>Ga0256832_1000566_pt1 | contig 24329 bp, 14 predicted proteins | sample 134614metaG_FD_190534 | JGI IMG/M metagenome (GOLD analysis project Ga0256832, IMG submission 190534) | Hydrothermal vent microbial communities from Lau Basin, Pacific Ocean - 134-614 | ecosystem: Environmental > Aquatic > Marine > Hydrothermal vents | place: Pacific Ocean: Lau Basin | collected... | reverse complement strand
CTTGATGTTGCTATCAGTGAACAACAAGATAATTTGTGCCCTGAAGATAGTTCAGCGTACGCAAAAATCGATGTGTCGGGAGGACAAAAACCATATTCGTACCTTTGGTCAACAGGAGATACTACCGAAGAGGTAAAGGGATTGAAAACAGGAGACTATTTCGTTACTGTTACCGACAAAAACAGTCTTCTTGGGGTTAGTTTTGTAAAAATAACAGAACCGGCAAAAATGAAATTTTCTAGTATTAATAAAATAGATTTTTCTGAAGAACATAAAGGTTCGATTGAAATAGATATTGAAGGTGGATCAGGTCAATATTCATATAAATGGCACAAAGAAAATATTGCTTTTTCCTCTGATAAAAATATCTATGATTTAAGTCCGGGTTGCTATAAATTGATTGTTGAGGATAGTTGTCATAGTATTATAGATTCTACAATTTGTATATCTGATATCAGCCTAACAAATGAATCGAATGCCGATAATGATATTGTTATATTCCCAAATCCGGTTAAGGATATTTTAATGATAAAAAGAATTGGAATTAAAATTAATAGTCTCAAAATCATAAATAGCAAAGGAAAAAATATCAAAATAGTTAATCAAGAATCATATACTTATAAAATAGATGTTTCCAGTCTTTTGCCGGGAATGTATTTTCTTTTATCAGATTCTGATAAGGGAAGAAAGGTCAGTAAATTTATAATTATAAAGTAGTACATATTTTTTGCAAAGTACACAAATATACCATACAAAAAATATGTACTGTCAGTTTTCACGTAAGCACGATTTAATACAATTGTCCCTTTTCTATCAATCTTGACATTACGATTTGTTGTATCTCGGAAGTACCTTCATATATCTGAGTTATTTTTGCATCGCGCATCAATCTCTCAACGTGGTATTCTCTGACATAACCGTATCCACCATGGATTTGTACTGCTTCGGTAGTGTGTTTCATAGCAATTTCAGCAGCAAAATATTTTGCCATTGAACCGGCCATCCTATAGTCAAGATGTTGGTCTTTTAGCCATGCAGCCCTGTGAACCAATAGTCTTGCTGATTGTATGTCGGTTGCCATTTCAGCCAACTTAAAAGCAATAGCTTGATGTTTTGAAATCGGTTTACCAAATGCTTCCCTTTCTTGAGAATACTTAACTGCAAGCTCATAAGCTCCTGCTGCAATTCCAAGAGCTTGAGAAGCTATGCCGATTCTACCTCCATTAAGCGTATTCATTGCAAAAGTAAAACCAAATCCATCCGCTCCAATTCTATTTTCTTTTGGTACTTTCACGTTATTGTACATTATAGAAGTAGTATCAGATGCTCTAATTCCCATTTTATCTTCTTTTGCTCCAATCTGAACACCTTCCCAATCCGCTTCCACTATAAATGCATTGATGCCCTTGTGTTTTAATTCAGGATGAGTGTGTGCTACTACAAGGTGAATTCCCGATGTTTTACCATTTGTAATCCAGTTTTTTGTCCCGTTAAGAAGATAGTAGTCTCCTTTGTCTTCTGCGATAGTTCTTTGTTTTGTAGCGTCTGATCCCGCTTCGGGTTCTGATAAGCAAAAAGAGCCTATTTTCTCACCTGTTGCCAATTGCGTTAAATACTTTTGCTTCTGAGCTTCGGTACCGTATTCTTCCAGCCCCCAACATACCAATGAGTTATTGACTGACATTATTACCGCAGCAGCAGCTTCTACCTTGGATATTTCTTCCATCGCGAGGACATAAGATATCGTATCCATACCTATCCCTCCATATTCGGGAGAAACCATCATTCCAAGAAATCCCATTTCTGCCATTTGCTTTACTTCTTCAGTAGGATAAATTGCATCTCTGTCTCTTTCGATTACTCCGGGCAACAAAACTTGTTGAGCAAAGTCTCTGGCTGCATCTCTTACAGCCAATTGTTCTTCTGTAAAATTAAAATTCATTGTACTTGTATTGTGTTATTAGTATCTACAAAAAAATATATCAAATTTGTCTATACAATATAAATTGAGTTAGAACAAAAAATTTATACTTTCATGCGGACATTATTTAATAATTTTCCCAAAAATAACAAATAATATTTGTCAACTAAAATATGTTGCCATGAATTTTTTATTGTAGTACTAATTTGAAATGTATCTTATCAATATAGAATTCTACTTTCCACAAGTCTTGGTATAATCATCCAACATAGTTTCAAATTCTTCAATATGATATTTTTTCTTTTTGAGAATTTTAACAAATTCAGGACATTTCTTTTTTATAAGACTTTTAAATTTTTTGCGCATAGTTTTATCTAATGCATGAAATGGATCATTTTCCGATAAATTTTCAGCGATTAAAATTGGTCGCGAGTCGCGAGGCCTTTTTATAAAATAGTTAACAGAACTATTTTCTCGTGACATTAATCCTAAATTTCCCATATTATTCCAAGTATTATAATATGAATAACCAATATAACCACTTATAGCTTCAGAATTATAAAATTCACTTAACCAAATTGCCTTTTTTTGTTTTTTTAATTTATTAAATGCGGTTAATCTTGACCATTTTTCTTTTTTAAATACCGCCTTTTCTTTTCCAAATATCAAAGTTATTTTCGATAATTCACTACTTTTTACTTTAATCTTTTTTTTATTCTTATCCTTTATCTTTATAGTTTTCGCATCGGATTTGAATTTCTTTATAGTACCTTCAACTGTCTTTCCATTTTTATACTCTAAAATCACTTTTTGTTGAGCATTTAATCCGGTAAAGAAAATCATTACCAAAAGACCTAAAATGATATTTTTTAGTTTAATTTTCTCGTTTGTATTCATCCAAGTTTTCATAATTTTTGTTTAAGTGTTTAATTAATTTTTATATTTCAAATAAATCGATATTTCTTTTACGAAATTCTTTTGATTGTATTTTCTTTTGTCAAAATTTTGTGTTTTATCACTCCGATTACATGTAGAGCAAATACTATCATCATAATTGTCGATAATATTTCATGAGTTTCCAAAGGAATTGAACCCTCGTGCGGTTTAACCAAAGATATGTCTCTTGCAAATACCGCCTCTCCATATCCGGTAGTGATTAGTGCAACAATTCCCGTGACAGGAATAAGGAAAAGAAGAATATAAAAAATATTATGAACCCAAATTATCAATTTATCATTGAACTCCGAGCCTGTCTTCAGATGTGGGGGCCTTGGTGATTTGAAATACAAATAACTCCTGTATATCGATAAGACAAAAACTATTATTCCGACAATCACATGAATTTTTAAAAATTCAAGTTTCTCTATTTGCTCCAATTCTTCTACGTATTTTCCCAGAGGAAATAAAACTAATATCAAAAGTGCAGTTACCCAATGAATCAAAATAGTGGGCTTATCATACTTTTGAGTCAAATCATTCTTTATCATAAATTATAATTTGGGACAAAGATAAAAAAAATTGCCTGTTATCGCGCATATAAATTAGATGTATTTCATGTATTTCCTATAACTTCTAAAATCTCCAATCCTTGTTCGGTGTTCGATATTCTGTGTTGTTTAATATCGAATAATGATTAACGATTTATGATTTTTGATATAAACTTACTGCTTTTTCGTAACAAAGTGAAGTAAAACTACGAGGGGAGAATGGTAAAGTTTTCGCGGCATGGATTAGGTCTACCCTGTGAAATTCATTTAAGAATATTTCATAGGGGGTGGTAGATGTGGCAATAAGTAGAAAAATTGAGATTCTAAAACTTGTATTTGAAGACAAATCCAAGCTACCATGACTTAAAAAACTATCTTTTTAATTAAAAAACTAAAAATATAGTTGGAAAACTAAATGAATAGTTTATATTTGCGTTATAAAAATACTTCAAATAAAAAAGATATGAAAAATACGGAAAGATTGACCAAGAAAGAAGAGGAGATTATGCATGTTTTATGGCAGCTAAAAAAAGCTTTTGTGAAAGAAATAGTAGCACATCTTCCCGACCCAAAGCCTCATTACAATACAGTATCAACGATAGTAAGAAAGATTGAGGATAAAAAAATGATAGCTCATGAAGCTTTTGGTCATACACATCGTTATTATCCCTTGGTATCAAAAGATGATTATGCTAGAATGTTTATGAAAAAAACCGTTTCCAATTATTTTGGTAATTCATACAAGGAATTGGTCAGCTTTTTTGCCAAAGATGAAAAACTTAGCGAAAAAGACCTAAAGGATATATTAAAAATGCTTAAGAAAAAGAATAAAAAACATTAATCGATATGCACCTATCGAAATCATCTATCAATTAATAAATAAAATAATATCATGGAAATTTTGTTAAAATCATCAGCATTAATCGCCATTTTCTATTTGTTTTACCAAATACTACTGAGTAAGGAAACATTTCACCAATTCAATAGAGTTTTTCTGATTTTAGGCATCATATTGGCGTTTAGCACTCCATTCATCATATTTCATATCAATAGAGTTCCGGTATTTAGCGATATTATTCAAGATGGAGAAATACTGAAAATAATCATCGACAAAAATGAAAATTCATTTTTAAGGAGTAGCATTCCTCAAACACATAATTATAATTTTTATTTTCTACAGATAATCTATTTTCTTGGAGTATTTATTATGCTAATAAGGTTTATTTTTTCTTTAAAAACTGTACTAAAAACTTTATTAAATAGCTCCAAAACATTAGTAGATGGATACAATCTTATCGAAACAGATGAGGATATCACTCCTTTTTCTTTTTTCAAAAATATAATAATCAATCCCTCCAAATACACTCAAGAGGAACTACATGATATCTTAAAACACGAGACTACACATGTAAAACAATGGCATACGATTGATATTATTCTTGGAAATATCTTATGTATTGTTCTATGGTTTAATCCATTTTCATATTTATACAAAAAGATAATCGAGCAGAATCTTGAATATATTGCAGATTCAAGTGTCGTACAAACAGAAAACTCATCAAATTATGAATTTCTATTATTGAGAACCATTGTGCCGCAATTCCGGCTTCAACTAGTAAACAATTTCTTTTCTTCACCAATAAAAAAACGTATCGCTATGATTAATTCAAATCCGTCAACAACAGTAAAAAAATTAAAGTATTTATTTCTTATTCCTATTTTAAGTCTGTTTCTCTACGCTTTCAATACCGAAGAAGTATTTGTTTTTGATAAGTACCAGATCGATAGTGTATCATTTGTGCATCCGGTAAAAAACTATAAAAAGATTTCTTCGGTATTTGGTGAAAGGGTACACCCTGTCTTTAAAGTTAAAAAATTTCATACCGGTATTGACTATCTTCCGGGAAAAAATCCGGAGGTAATAGCTTCCGCTCCCGGAAAGGTCATTTCAACCGGATATAATAAAGACGATGGCAATTATGTTATTATTTCACATTCCAATGGATATGAGACTCAATACAAACATCTATTAAAATCCTTGGTTAGCAAAGGTCAATCCGTTGAACAAAATCAAGTTATAGGAATCATTGGCAATAGTGGAAAATCAATAGGGATACATCTACATTTTGAAATTTTGAAAAACGGTAAATTCATTGACCCTGAAACCCTTTTGCCTAAAAAGTACAGTAGTATTCAAAATATATTGAACAGACTAATTAATAAAAAATACATAAGGGTTAAAACAATGAGTGAAACAGGAGAAGATGTAATAAAAATCTGCGCTTTAACCATCACAAATAGCGATAAATTTCCGGAATTAGACACGCTAAACAATTTGTCAGATTTTGATAATGACAAATTGGATGTTATAAATTTTAATAATGACACCACTTCAAAATTATTTCTTTTATTTAAAGAAGATGATTACGATAAGCCTGCGATATTAATAAACACAAATAATTAAAAAAATCAAACAGATGAAACAGTTACTTATACTCATTTTTCTAACTAATTCATTACTATCTTTTTCGCAAAAAACAGAAGGAGTAGCAACATATGAGATAACAAGAAAATTGAATATTAAAGGAAGACCGGGAATGAATTTTGATTTTCCGGATGAACAAAAAACCTTGAGAAAACTCACATTCAAGGATAGTATATCGATTTGGGAAGTTATTCACAAAGAGAATGATGTCTCACAAAACAATGGTTTTTCTTTTAGATTTGTCGAACCTGATAATAAACTTTATATTGATAGAGCTGCCAAAAATGTCAAAGAGAAAAAAGACTTCTTGGGAAAAACATTTTTGATACAATCAGATTTGAAACCCTTAAAATGGCACAAAACATCAGAAGTGAAAAAAATAGGTGACTATTTTTGTCAATTAGCAACATTTAGAGATACCTCTAAGACCATTCAAGCGTGGTTCACACCGCAAATTCCGGTAGGTTTTGGGCCTGAAAAATACGGTGATTTGCCCGGATTGATTGTATTGCTCGTAGTAGATGAAGGCAAAACGATTTACAGCCTTAAAGATATTGAATTCAAACATATCGACGAAATCAAAGCACCTGAAAAGGGAAAGAAAGTTAGCCAAGAAGAATATGATAAAATAGTGGAAGAAAAATTAAAAAATAGAGGTGGTTTATTTGATTTTTATAAAGAAGATTAAAAAAAACAGTGGTATTACATTTTTTCGCATTGCGGGTTGGGTTCTCCTTCAGGAGTTAGAGGCAAAGTGTGGAAAAAGCGAAAAAATGAAATTCACCCCAAAGAATAAAACTAAGAAACATGAAAAAAACACAATTCTTATTCATTATAATAATGATGTACTTTTCGATATCGATGTTTTCACAATCTTACAAGGTAAAAGGAACTGTGGTCGATTCCATAGGAGAACCATTGGTCGGTGCTACTGTCGTGTTGTTAGCCGCAAAAGACTCAATGTTGACATATTTCACTTCCGCAGATGATAAAGGTAATTTTTTATTAAAATCAATATCCAAAGGAAAGTATATTTTTCAAGCTAGCTATACTTCTTATGAGAAATTTGAAGAACCATTAGACTTGACAGGAACAACCAAAACAATCGATAAAGGAAAAATAGCTCTTCATAAAATAGCGTACGACCTTAAAACAGTTGAAATAAAAGGAGAGAGAATCCCTGTTCAATTTGTAAATGATACCTTGATATATGATGCATTGGCTTTTGATCCGGGAAAAAATACTACAGTTGAAGATTTGTTAAAAAAAATGCCCGGGATAGAGGTCGATGAAAAAGGAGATATCAAAGCTCAAGGCAAAAAAGTTGAAAAAGTCACAGTTGATGGAAAAGAGTTTTTCGGAGATGACCCCAAAATGGCAACCAAAAACTTACCGGCAGAAGCAGTAAAAAAAGTTAAGGTTTTTGATAAAAAATCCGAATTTTCCGAAGCTACTGGCATAAAAGACGGAAAAGATAAAAAAGCTATAGATTTGGAGCTAAAGGAAGATCATAAAAACGGAATTTTCGGTAAGTTGACAGCCGGTTATGGAACCGAAAACACCTATCTTGGTAAAGCTAATATAAATAGATTCTCTCCGAGAACCAGAGTAAGTCTCATCGCTAAGACAAATAATACAAGTAAAGAGGGCTTTGATTTCAATGATTATGCAAAAATGAATGGTGGATTTAACGAATTTTTCCAATCGGATGGCTCCTTTCAGATTGGTGGTGGTTTTGGGTCAAATCAAGGAATTTATAATGTATTTGATGGCGGTATAAACTTTAATTACAGTCCAAATAAAAAAATAGAAGTAAATACCAGCTATTATCTCAGTACCAATAATAGTTTTTTGCTAAAAGACAATACCAAACAAAACTTCATACCGGGATTTACCTATAAATCACACAGCAATATAAATAAAACCGGTAGTCTATTTGGACATAATATCAATTCATTATTGAAATACAAAATCAATAAAAACAATAAACTCAAATTGAAACTACACTATAAAAATAATTCAAGTAATAGTGAAAGCAACGATACTTTATCCAATTTCAATGAAAATAACCTGAGCAATTATCAAGAAGCCGATAAGTTTCATAATTCAAAAGGAAATACTTATGCAACATTTCTTAGTTTCAATAGCAAATTAAAAAAACAAGGAAGGGCTATTTTTGTTAAATTATCAGGTGATTACTCCGATAACCTTAGCCAAAACAATACAAATTCTTTAAATTATTATTATCAAGATTCTTCAAATCCGGAAATTGATTCTATTTACCAAGAGCATAAAAACAATACAAGTGATTTGAAATTTAATGGTTCATTTGCTTATACAGAACCATTGTGGAAAATGACATATTTGGTTGCTGATTTTAACCAAGGACTAAGCACCAATAGTTATAACAGAAATCTGTATGACAGATACCCTTCTCCCGGAGAAAATGAAAACAGTCAAGATATTTATGATAGCAAATTTAGTCATTCGGATTCAAAACTTAATTTCAAATACAATGGAATAAAAACGCAATTTAGCATAGGAATGAAGTACCAATTAAGTACTCAGTCCGGAGATTATATCTCTGAAAACACTAAAGTTTCACGTAGTTACCACCATTGGTTACCTAATATGAGCTTCAATCACAAATTTTCAAAGATGACCAACTTTAGAATGCGTTTCTATTCCAATGTAGATGCTCCTTCAATACTCCAATTGATGCCCATAGTGGATAATAGCAATCCCCAATATATTGTATTGGGAAATGACCGTCTTGAACCGGAAAAATCCAATAATCTTTCTCTCGGTTTCAACAATTTTGATCAATTTAACGGAACTTCCCTATGGTTAAATCTATATGGAGCCATTGTCCAAAATACAATAGTTAATTCGAGAAATATCGATGAGTTATTTAGGACCGTAAGCAGACCAATAAATTTTGGGCAATCAGAGAGAATAAATATGTATGGTAGCTATACTATGCCGTTTAAACTACTTAAAAGCTCTGTTTCTTTTGGAATAAATGGCGGATATAATCATAGCTATACTTTGCTCAATGATGTAAAAAACGATTATAAGAAATACAATTATTCATTAAAATTTGATATTCACAATTATAAAAATAAACATATCACAGGAAAAATAGGGGTAAAATACGATAATACTATTACTCAATATTCTGTGGATAAATCTTCAAACAATACTTTTGACAGACTGAAGTATTTTGCCAATATCAAATGGAAAATCACAAAAAACATCAAGTTCAATAATTCATTGAAATACAGTATTTACTCAAATAAGTTAAATGAAAAAACCGATGATGAAATACTTTGGGATGCTGCCTTATTGTTTTTTATTCAAAACAAACGATATACGATAAAATTAGCAGCAATTGACTTATTAAACCAAGGCATTGGTTATAAGCAAATGAGTGGAGATAATTTCATTCAATACACCAGAACAAACAGAATCGGTCGATATTTTATGCTGTCAGTAACTTATTCATTAAGCAAGTTCAAAGGGCCCAAAGAAGGAGGTATTATTATAATTGATGATTAGGATTAGGAGGATGTGCCCATCTTATTCGGAAATTGCGGATTTCACTCAAAGTTATTCGCAAGTATCCTCAGTCAGGGGTATTCATTATTTCATTTAACCCGAATTATTCACCACTTTAATTTTAATTTTTATGTTGGGATATATTCTTGAAAATATATGTGTTATGTTCGAAATAATAAAAAAATTAATACCCTAAAATTGGGGTAAGGTTTGCTTCTGTTTTTATGCATCTGTTGCGTTACGAAATACTTGAAATATAATTATATATCTGCGTATTTCGAAGGTGCATTTCATTTTTTCGCATATAAGGTTAATTTTTGTATCTGCACTGACCGCCCCGCTTATTATGAAATTAACCCGCATTACTTCTATAAATTACAGCAATGTGCCATTAGGCACAAAACATGTGTAAAAAAGGCTATTGACCAACTAAAATGCGTGCCGTAGGTACGCAATGTTGCCCACATAAACAAAATTTCTTGTAATAAATCTAAAAGCATGAATAATTAGGGTTAATAATTACAATCTTGATAGCAATTTGGCATGAAGCATATTTTATAATTAATTAGCTTTTTTTTGGTATTTTGAAATACATTTTTTATCTTTACCGAAGATAAACTTTAACTTTTATTAAAGATATGCTGAAAGATATACTGAAGTCAAAAGGGATAAAACAGTCCTATTTAGCACAAAGAATTGGTGTTAGTGTAGTTACTGTTTCAAATTGGGTAAATGAAAAAACAACACCTAGCAACAAACATTTAGAAATGTTGTGTAAGATTCTTAATGTGTTACCTAAAGATATCATCAACGAATGAATAAGTCAAATAAATACGATTTTAGTTTTACAGCTGCTTCATTAAGATTGAATGAAATGATATTAGTTGGTCAACATCAGCTTAATGGTACAGAGATAGATTTTATTAATGAATTGGGAAAAGGTAAAGTTGCAACCGGAAAAAGAATGTTTTCAGAATTCAAAAAAAGAATAAATTATTTAACAAAAGAACAATTGGAGTTATTAGTCTCTGCTGATATGACCACCAAAAAACAGATTGCTTTTCTTGCTATTTGTAAAACACATCATTTTGTTAGAGATTTTGCTGTTGAAGTTTTAAGAGAAAAATTTCTGTTATTTGATTATGAAATATCAGAGGGAGATTACATTTCTTTTTACAGAAGTAAAAGCGAGATTCATCATGAAATGGATACACTTAGTGAAAGTACCCAAAAGAAGATTAAACAGGTTTTATTCAAGATTTTAGAACAAGCTGATATAATTAATTCAATTAGGAGTAAACAAATTCAATTTCAAATACTTGATGATAAATTAATAACAGCTATAATAAATGATAATAAGGAATGGCTTAAAATATTTTTTCATTAGTGATATAGTTATAACAAATAAACTTTAAAATGGGATTAACTGAAAAATTCAGGCATTTATATGATGTTATTTCTTCTCAAAGATTTTTGAATAAAGAAGCTCTTGGAGGGGAAATTCCATTTTTTATCTCGACATATAAAGCAAAAGAAGAATTGGTAGTTAGAGATGCGATTAAATCTCTGATAAATAAATTGGAAACATCGGGAATTCCGGTATTGGAAGTCAACCTTTACGATCTGGTTTGTGATATTTTTGAAAGTAAAGAAATGATAGAAAAGATGTTCCGTCTGGAGAAAGCAAAATCAAAAGCGAAATTATTGAAAGCACTGCAATCCTCTCTGAATATTCATGAGGTATTGATGCCTGAAATAGAGAAACGCATCAATGAAAGTAATGTAAAGGTTTACTTCCTCACCGGAATAGGCTTGGTTTTTCCATACATTCGTTCGCATACAGTTTTAAACAACTTACAAAACATTGCCAAAGAGGCTCCAACTATCATGTTTTTCCCGGGGGAATACGATGGTCATTCATTAAGATTGTTTGGGTTGCTCAAAGATGACAATTATTATCGAGCATATAATATTGATAAAATAGAAACAAAATTATGATTATTAAAGATTTATTTAAAAAGGATATCAACAGGACTATTGAGACAGTTATTAAAGCTGATGATAGAGAACATATTGCAGACGAAGTAACTGAATATGTGATTACCAAAGAAATATCAAAAAAGATTAGCTCCTTTTTTTCGGCTTATAATAAATATGATGGTTCAAACGGTGTATGGATTTCAGGTTTTTTTGGTTCGGGAAAATCTCATTTGCTTAAAATATTGTCTTATGTTCTGGAAAACAAAACCATTGATGGCTATGACATTGGTGAGCTTTTTGCCGAAAAGATTGAGGATGATGAAATGCTAAAAGGGGATGTGCTTATCGCTACAAAAATCCCTTCCGAATCTATCCTTTTCAACATTGATCAGCAGTCGCAGATTACCAGTAAATCTGATGAAAATGCAGTACTTTCCGTTTTTTATAAAGTATTTTATGATCATCTTGGATATTACGGGTTTCAACCGCATATAGCTGAGTTTGAGATGTGGCTTGATAAAAACGAGAATTATCAAAAATTTAAAAATAAGTTTTATGAAAAGAATCAAAAACCATGGGAAAAGGCCAGGCTTGATTATTTCGATCTGGATTTGGCAGAAATACTAGGTGAACTAAATAATAAAGATGCTTCATTTTATGAAAATATTTTAGACGAAATCGAAGACAAGCACAAACAATCGATTGAAGATTTTTGCAATAGAGTAAACAACTATATTGAGACTAAATCTGATGGATTTCGATTAAATTTCTTTGTGGATGAAGTGGGACAGTATATCAGCGACAATACCAAATTGATGCTTAACCTGCAAACAATTGCCGAAACCCTTGCTACCAAAACGAAGGGGAAATCATGGATTTTGGTAACCTCACAAGAAGATATGGAAAAGGTTGTGGGTGATATGAACAAAAAGCAACAAAATGACTTTTCCCGGATACAAGCTCGTTTTAGCATTAAAATCCCACTTACTTCTGCCAATGTGGATGAAGTGATTGAAAAAAGACTGCTCAAAAAAACTGATGAAGCTGCAACCGGTTTGATGAAAACCTATCGGAAGGAACATACACATTTAAGCTCTCTTTTATCGTTCTCCGAAGCGGGAGTGCAATTCAGAAACTTTCAGGGCGAAACTGATTTTGCCAATAAATATCCTTTTGTTTCTTATCAATTTGACCTGTTCCAGCAATGTCGCCGGGCACTATCTACCCACAATGCTTTTCAGGGCAAACATGCTTCGGTGGGTGAACGTTCTATGCTTGGAGTCTTTCAGCAGGTAGTACAAAAAATAGAAAACAAAAACGATCAGGCATTGGTAAGTTATGACTTGATGTTTGAAGGTATTAGAAATGAATTAAAAGGAGAAATACAAAGTGCTATAATTCTGGCCGAAAATAATATTCATAACGCTTTTGCCTTAAAAGTACTTAAAGCATTGTTTTTGGTTAAGTATTTCAGAAATTTTAAAACCACTAAACGCAATATTTCAGTTTTATTGATTGATGATATTAAGATAGATATTAAGCAACACGAGAAAAATATTCAGGAAGCTCTTAATATTTTAGAACATCAAAGCTATATACGGCGAAATGGAGAAACTTATGAGTTCTTAACTAATGATGAAAAGGACATCGAAGAGGAGATTAAAGAAACAGATATCGATGATCAGGCCATCACACAATTACTAAAAGAAATCTATTTTGATGAAATTATTCGCGACAACAAAATAAAATATTTTGACAATAAACAGGATTATTATTTTACCAATAAAATTGACGGAGCAGTATTAGGTCGAGAAAAAGAACTCATCATTGAGATTATTACCGAAAACAACCCCAATTACGACAATGATATCTTTCATCAAAGTCAAACAATGGGCAGTTACTCAATGAAAATGGTAGTCGCGTCTAATCCTACTTTTATGAAAGATGTTAAAATGTATTTAAAAACCATTAAATATATCAAGCAAAAACAAGCTGCCACAAATAGAACTGAAGTTCAACGCATCTTGGGAGATAAAGCATTACAAAATAACGAAAGGAAAAAAAATATGGTCTTAATGGCCAAAGCCGGACTAGCTTTATCCACTATATATATAAATGGTAGCAAACAAGAGATTCCTAATCCCAAAGATGCTAAAACCAAGGTAATTAATGCATTCCAAAATCTTATCAAGATTACTTATCCCAATTTGCGAATGATTGCAAATATTGTTTATTCAGAAGATAGTATTAAATCAATCATCAGAAGTCCTAAAAATGATTTATTTGATACGGATGATCATACTCTGTCAGAAGCCGAACGGGAAATAATTGATTTTGTTGAAAAACGAAAAAAACAATCAGAAAGGACTACCCTTAATAATGTCAAAAAAGATTTCACAAAACATCCTTATGGATGGTATCCTAATGCAATCTGGGCAATCGTAGCTAAATTGTACAAAAGAGGTAAAATAGAACTTAAGCAAAATGGCAATATGCTTGATGACGAAGATGTTCTTAATGCTTTGCTGAATTCAGCAAATTATGATATTACTGTTTTGGAATCTCAAATCAATATTGATCCCAAGCAAGTCAATCTGTTAAAACAATGTTATCGAGAGGCTTTTGATGAATCTTGTGAAGTAAATGAAGGCAAAGATGTTGCAAAAGCTTTTAAAAAGAAACTGAAAGACATGTTGGATGAGGTAAATCAACTTCTTATTCAAAAAAGAAATTACCCATTCCTTAAGATGCTTGAACCATTCAAGGAGTATTTGGAAAAAATTTCTAATATAGCTTATCATTATTTTCTGACTGACCTAAATAACTTCCAAGATGAACTGCTTGATAATAAAGAAGAATTACTCGATCCGGTCAAACGATTTATGAATGGTATGCAGCGCGAAATTTATGATAGCATCAAAGAATTTGTAACCGGAAATATAGCTAATATTAATTATATCAAAGGGGAAGAATTCGATACGCTTAAAACTCTTATAAATAGTAATACTCCATACAAAGGTAATGGTATCAAATTGGCAAAAGCAGCAAAAGATAGTTTAACCAAAAAAGTATTGGAAACTATCGATAAAGAGAGGGAAAAAGCTATTGAAACAATTGAAAAATTGATTGCCGAAATTAAATCAAAAAGAGAATATGCTTTATTGGATACCGAAAACCGGGAAAAAGTCATAAAACCCTTTAAGGATATATTGTTGAGTTTAGATAATGAAAGATATATTGCAGTTATACGGGACGGGAAAGCAAAAGCTATGAATGAGCTATTTCCTTCACAACTCAATCTTATGATAAAACTGTCAACACCAAATTATGATAAATCAGTTGCAAGTGGTGAGGTTAAAGAACCACCAATTCATTATATCACTTTAAATAACATAAAACCTGATTTTCCCAAATCCGAATTAAGAACAGAAAAAGATATAGATGATTATATTGAGGTATTTCGTAAAAAGCTGATGGAGCATATTAAAAACAACAGGAGAATTACAATTTGACGATGAACAAAACGGAATTGATAGAAAAACTGATCGATCTTGAATGGGAAGATTTTGAAGTAAAGGAAGCCAAAGGCGAAGTCCCTAAATCTTCGTGGGCAACCGTTAGTGCATTTTCCAATACTTCCGGGGGGTGGTTGGTTTTTGGTATAAAACAAATAGGAAAAAGCTTTGAAATACAAGGGATTCGGAATCCCGAAAAAATAGAGCAAGACTTCCTTAATACATTGAACGGTAACAAGTTTAATGTCCATATTGCCACAAATCAGCAAAAGTATCTCATCGACAGTAAGACTGTACTGGCCTTTTATATTCCTGTTTCCGGTAAAAAACCGGTTTATTTCAATACACAGACTAACACATTTATCCGTAGGGGCAGCGCTGATCACAGGGCTACCAATGAAGAAATTGATGCTATGTATCGCGATCAGACTTTTGGAACCAAAACATCAGAAAAAGCATCCGGTACAAGCAAAGAAAGCCTAAGCTCTGTTTCACTGAGCCGTTACCGCGATTATATGGCGCGGTTCAATCCCGAAGTAAGCTACAACAGGTTTGATGAAGACGAGTTCCTTTCAAAACTGCGGATTGTCGAAGATGGAGAATGCACGTACGCCGGACTTTTGATGTTTGGTAAAAGGGAAGTCATCGAAAGAAACTTCCCCGACTTTTGGATTGACCTGTTGGAAATACCGGGGACATCCTACAATGACGCCAAAGTCCGTTATACTTTCCGGCTCGACGAATACGAGAATCTGTGGGAGTATTATTTTGAGTGTTTTGCCCGTTTAAAACAAAAGGTCGATGTAGAGTTTCGGCTTACCGGCGAAGGGTTTGGACAGGAGCTATCCCCGGGGCTGGATGCTATCCGTGAAGCACTGGTAAACATGCTGATGCATGCCGACTATTTCAGCCCGGGACATCCGCGAATAAGAATTTTTACCGACCATATTGAATTTTATAATCCGGGTGGACTTCCAAAACCGTATGAAGAACTTAAAGGAAAAGATATTTCCCTGCCCCGAAACCCCATTATCGCCAAACTTTTCCGAATGGTAAAACTGGCTGAGAACGCCGGTTTCGGCTTTGATAAAATTGAAACCAAATGGATAGAATACAACAATACCAAACCGGTTTATGACCTTAGTTTTGATTCTACTATTGTAAACTTTAACCTGGAAGCAGACAAAGAAACTACACAGAAAACTACACAGAAAACTACACAGAAAACTACACAGGAAATATTGAAACTTATGAAAGAAAATCGTTTTATCACCACATCAGAAATAGCTCATTTGTTAAACAGAAGCAGAAGTGCCATTGCAAAACAAATCGCAAAATTGAAAGAAAATAATCAGTTAAGACGCATTGGTCCCGACAAAGGCGGGCATTGGGAAATTGTTGAACAAGATAAAAAATAGAACTATGAACACCAACGCCTTAAAAAAATTCGCCCAACAGGCACGCCGCAAGCTTCTGGAACAGGTAGCTGCCCGGCTTGATTATGTATTGCAGACCGACTCGGCAGAGCTTCGCGAAAAAGCCGGACAGATAAAAAAACTACAGGAAGCCATAAACCGTTCCTCCAAAGAGCAGGTAATCGAAAAAGTGGCATACACCTGGTTTAACCGCCTGATGGCATTGCGTTTTATGGATGCCAACGACTACCAACCCCTCGGCATAAAAGTATTAAGCCCCAAACCCGGCTACACACTACCTGAAATATTGGATGAAGCCAAACAGGGCAATATACCCGGTGACCTGCCCGTAAACCAACAGCACATTTACGACCTGCTGGACGGAAAAATAACAAGCAGCAACCCCCAAAACGAAGCCTACAAAGCTTTGCTGACCGGTGCCTGCAATCACCTGAATAAGGTGTTTCCCTTTTTGTTTGAACGCATAAACGACCATACCGAACTACTTCTGCCAGACGATCTGATTTCCGAGTTCTCCATTGTGGAAGATATGCGCAAAGGTATGACCGATGAAGATTGCAAAGAGGTGGAAATTATCGGCTGGCTATACCAGTTTTATATTTCGGAACTGAATGACGATCTTATTGGTTCAAAAAAGAAATATAAAAAGGAAGATATAGCCCCAGCCTCACAGCTCTTTACTCCAAAATGGATTGTTGAGTATATGGTGGACAACACCCTTGGGCAACTTTGGACCGAAATAAACCCAACAACAAAAGTTACAGAAAGCTTAGATTTCTACATAAAACCTGCTTATAGAGAACAGCTTGAAAAACGGACATCAAAATCTGTTGAGGAGATAAAATTCTTTGAACCTTGTGTTGGTTCAGGGCACATATTAAGTTATGCTTTCGATGTATTTTATAAAATGTATGAAGAAGAGGGCTACAACCCAAGTGAAATACCCGAACTGATAGTCACAAAGAACCTATATGGAGTGGATATTGACCAACGGGCAGCTCAACTTGCATCTTTTGTCCTGTTAATGAAAGGCAGACAGAAGCACAGACGATTTTTACGTAATGTGGAACGTAAACAATTACAACCTAACATTACTTTTTACCGGGATTTTGAATTTGATAATAAATTCAATAACGCCTCAGTACTTGGTTCATTGATAAAAGTAGATCCCAATGAGGCGGATGCTATTGAAGTGGATGAAACTTCTTTATTTGGCGAACGCCAAAAAGAGCTAAAAAAACTGTATCAATACTTAGGGCAGCGGTACGATGTGGTGGTGACCAATCCGCCTTACATTAGCTCTTCTCGTATGGAGGTTAGCCTAAAACAATATGTGGAAACCAATTATCCTGAAACTAAATCTGATTTATTTGCGACTTTTATCTTAAGGAATCTGGAATTGACAAACGAAAACGGGCTAACGGGTTATATGACACCATTTGTATGGATGTTTATTTCGAGCTACGAGAAGTTAAGGAACATTATCATTAACAAACATTTTATAAACAACCTAATACAACTGGAATATTCCGGCTTTGATGGAGCTACTGTTCCCATTTGTACTTTTACTTTACGGAAGAAATATATTGAAAATGGCAAAGGCAGTTATATTCGCTTAAGCGATTTTAAAGGGGCAAAACTACAAGCCCCCAAAACCCTCGAAGCCATACAAAACCCCGATTGCGGCTGGTTTTACACCGCTAACCAAAAAGACTTTAAGAAAGTTCCCAGAGTTCCAATAGGTTATTGGCTTAAAAACAACGTTAGTGTTTTTGACAAAGATAAACTTGGGGAAAGCTTTATGTCTGGGGGTAGAAATAAGACTCATAATAATGTGAGGTTTGTAAGATTTTTCTGGGAAAATAAAAAAAATGATAAGAACTGGATAAAATACTCAAATGGTGGAGAGTTTAAACGTTGGTACGGGAATGAAATTTATATAGTCAAGTGGGATGATTTCGCTCAAGATTATTATTCTGCTCACGGTGGATTAATTAATTCAAAATTTTTCAATAAAAATGGAATTACTTGGAATTTAATTACATCTGCCTTAAATGGATTTAGAATTAAGATACCCGAATCTGTCTATAGTTCTGGTTCACCTACAATCTTTAATGAAAATTTTGAATATGATTACAATGTTTTAGGGTTTTTAAATAGTAAAGTAGCACAAACATTATTGAAACTGATAAACCCTTCTTTAAATACTACCGTTGGAGATGTTTTATCTCTACCTTTAATAAATGGTTGTCAATATATAGTTAGTTTAGTGTCATATTCAATAGAGTTTTCTAAAAAGCACTGGGACTCCCGTGAAACCTCCTGGGATTTCACAAAAAACGAACTCATAAAACACAAAGGGCAGGATTTGGAAGAATCAATAGACCTCTACCGTCAATATTGGAAAAACAAATTCTACCAACTCCACAGAAACGAAGAAGAGCTAAACAAGCAGTTTATTGAAATTTACGGTTTGCAGGAAGAGCTTACGCCTGATGTGCCGCTGGAAGACATTACCATCCTCAAAGACGAGTTGGATCAAAATGCCTTGAAAACCAGCAGCGACAGCTATCACAGTGGATGGAAGCTGGAGAATGATGAATGGAAGTTGGAAGAGAAGAATCCCTATCCTGAACTGCCATTCAATGCCAAAGAAATAATCAGACAATTTATCAGCTATGCCGTAGGCTGTATGTTTGGGCGATATAGTTTAGATAAAGAAGGTTTAATACTCGCCAATCAGGGAGAAACATTGGATGATTATCTTCAAATACTACACTTCGACTCCGCTCAGTGTACGTTTATGCCAGATGCAGATAATATTATCCCAATACTTGATGATGAATGGTTTGAAGATGATATAACGGCAAGGTTTTACGAGTTTTTGAAAGCGAGTTTTGGAAAGCGCGATTTTGACAGAAACCTACATTTTATAGAGGATACATTGGGTAAAAGTGTACGAAAATACTTTTTGAAAGATTTTTATACTGATCATATCAAACGTTATAAAAAAAGACCAATATACTGGATGTTTTCTTCGCCCAAGGGATCATTTAATGTACTGATCTATATGCATCGCTATACACCGGATACTCTCAATCGAATACTCCGCAATTACCTTAAGCAATACAGAGAGAAACTCAAAACACATATTACTAACTTAGATCATTTGATAGTAAATGGGAGCAATGTAGAACAAACCCGTGCAGCAAAAGAGAAAGACAAGACAAAAGCCGTATTAATGGAATTGCAAGAGTACGAACAAGACATACTGTATCCTTTGGCTACAGAGCGTATCAGCATAGATTTGGATGATGGAGTATTGGTCAATTACAATAAATTTGGTCAGGCGATAAAAGCCGTGATGGGATTAAATGATAAAAAAGCAAAAGAAAAGGTACGCAATTTTGATTGGATAGATACGACAACCATAATATAATAAAAATGAGTAAGATTAAAGAAGCACTGCAAAAAAGATTTGAAAAAAACAGGGTTATTTTCTGGTATGATGAAAATCAGGAACTCCGTGAACATTTTGATGAATTAGATATAATTGAAGTAGAAAAAATAGAAGCCGATCATAATGAATTTGAGCTAAAGTATATTGTAGAAAAGCAAAAGCCCGGTAAAAAAATATTAATATATTTTCCATATGCCAAACCACCAAATGAGCAAAATTGGTTATTGGATTTGGAATTGGCATATCATTTGTTTCGTACCGATCAGGAATCTATGTTTTTACAAGAACTTGGTTTGGGTTATCATCTCAAAGAGTTAGTTACAGAACATATTGAGTTTTTTAGATCCAAAGAAAGAAGAAAAAAGCTAAAAGAACTTCTCGGCAAGGTTGATCAACATGAGGATATCCGTATCAAAATGCTTGCAGTAGTATTTAACACGGAATATGTGAATTTAAATACTTTTGTACATGCACATGCTACTGCGTTTATAGATGGCAATCAAAAACCGGATAAGGATTTAAATAGATTTAACTTAACGAAATATTATTGGGGCAAAATAAAATATCAATTTAATTACCAAAGTTCTTCTCCCGGCATATATGATTTCTTGATGGAATTATTTAATCGTAATTTTGTTTTAGGGGAAAAATCACAACTTTCAAAAGAATCCCGTTTGTTATTGTCTAGCTGGAAAGATGCTTTCCAATATAGAGAAAGTTTTAAAGCGGTATCAGATCGTATAGCAGAAGCATTATCTATAGAACAGAAACTCAATAATACAAATATTGAAAAAATTGTTGATGATGATTTATATAGATTGGTAGATCAAAAGATAATTTATGATCTGGTAAAACTGATTTCCGAAGAATCTATTTCGAATAATAAAGTCAATCAAATTATCAAAAACCGCGAAAATAAATTTTGGTATAATGATTCAAAATACCTATATGAAAGTTTATTTTTTGCTTCTGAATTAATCTACCTAATTCGACAAAATGCCGATAAAACAGTTAAAGAATTAAATGAGGGAGTATCTCAATATGCATCGGAATTGTACAAAATCGATCAAGCTTATCGCAATTTTATATGGTCATATAGAAAAACCGGACAAAACAAGATTTTAGCTACTTTAGCTGAGAAAATTGAAAAGGTTTACAGCAATGACTGGTTGTTTTCTTTTAATAACAATTGGCAGACAGTCATAGATAAGGTAAATGAATGGCCAACGAATTCACTAATAAGTCAGCAACGGTTTTTCAAACAAAATGTTAAACCGTTTATCGATAAAAAACAACGGTTATTTGTTATTATCTCAGATGCATTACGATTTGAGTGTGGTGAGGAATTGAGCAGGAAGTTTCAAGCCGAAAATCGTTATGAAGCAGAATTGGATTTTATGCTGAGTAGTTTGCCATCTTATACACAATTGGGAATGGCATCTTTGTTGCCACATAAATCTTTATCTTTTCAAGATCATTCTGATGCTATTGATGTAGATGGTATGTCAAGCAAAGGAATTCAGGGTAGAACCAGGATATTGCAATCCGGTAGTAAAGTAAATGCCACAGCTATAAACGCCGAAGACTTCATGAAGTTAAATAGTAGTTCTGAAGGGCGTGAATTTGTAAAACAATATCAACTTATCTATATATTTCATAACAGAATAGATAAAACAGGAGATGATAAAACCAGCGAAGAACGTGTTTTCGAATCTGTAAGTGAGGAACTGAATTTCCTTATGGATATTGTAAAAAAAATCGCGAATATGAATGGTAATAATATGATCATAACTTCTGATCACGGGTTTATTTACCAGCATGGCATATTAGATGAAAGTGATTTTACAAAATCTACTTATAAAGGGGATATTTGGAAAGAAAGCAGAAGGTATGTCATTGGTAATAATCTCAGATATGACAACATAGTAAAAGCATTTAAAGCAAAAGATTTGAATATTCAAACGGATGCTGATGTGCTGATACCCAAATCCATTAATAGATTTAGAATAAAAGGTGCCGGAACTCGATTTGTACACGGAGGAAGTACTTTGCAGGAAACTGTTATTCCATTGATAAAGATTAGTAAAAAACGTCAAGATACAACATCTTTGGTAAATATTGATATTATTAAATCGACGGATAGAATTACAACAAATATTTTAGCTGTTTCATTTCTGCAAACAGATTTAGTCACAGAAAAAGTGTTGTCCAGAATCCTAAAAATTGCCCTTTATGCTGAAAATGGTGAACGAATAAGCGATATATTTAAATATAATTTTGATATTGTAAATGGGAGCGAGCGTGAACGGGAAGTGAAACACAAATTTCAGTTAATGTCCAAAGCAAGTGAAAAATATAAAAATCAAAGAGTCAAACTTATTTTGGAAGAGCCAATTGTAGGTACAAACAAATGGAAAGAATATAAAGCATTTTATTATACATTGAATATTTCATTTACTAACGATTTTGATGAATTTTAATATTATGAAAGAACTTGATATAAAACTTAATAAATATTTTGGCGGGAAAGTAGTTCGAAAAGACCTTACTCAATTAGTAAAAGGAAATGCCATTGTCCCAACTTATGTATTGGAATACTTATTAGGTCAGTATTGTGCGACAGATGATGAAGAAACAATTAAACAGGGGGTTGAAACAGTAAAAAAAATAATAGCTAAACATTTTGTCCATAGAGATGAGGCACAAATTATTAAATCGACAGTTAGAGAAAAGGGATCGCACAGAATAATAGATAAAATCTCTGTTAAACTGAATGACAGAAAAGACAGATATGAAGCTTACTTTGCAAATTTGGGACTTAACAGAATACCGATATCAGATCATATTATTAAAAAACATCAGAAACTTTTATCTAGTGGAGTTTGGTGTATTTTGACACTTGCTTATTTTTCTACCGATGAAAAAGATAGTTCTCCCTGGATCATAGAATCAATAAAGCCAATACAAGTTTCCAATGCTGATATAGAAGAATATAAAACAGCCAGAGTAAATTTCACAAAAGATGAATGGATAGATATCTTGATGCAATCTATTGGCTTAAACCCTGAAGAATTTACAACCAGATCAAAACTAATACAACTGAGCCGACTGATTCCCTTTGTGGAAAATAACTTTAATCTGATAGAATTAGGACCAAAAGGAACAGGGAAATCCCATATTTATTCCGAACTTTCTCCACATGGAATTTTGATTTCAGGAGGAGAAGTTTCTAAAGCAAAACTTTTTGTAAATAATAGCAATGGAGAAATTGGATTAGTTGGATATTGGGATGTAGTAGCTTATGATGAATTTGCAGGTAAATCTAAAAAGGTAGATAAAGGGCTGGTAGATATTCTTAAAAACTATATGGCAAATAAATCTTTTTCAAGAGGAACGCAAGTTTATGGAGCATCTGCTTCAATGGTGTTTGTCGGTAATACTGATCATTCAGTTTCTTATATGATAAAACACAGCGATTTGTTTGATGCATTACCAAAGGATTATTATGATACGGCATTTCTGGATAGAATACATGCTTATCTTCCCGGCTGGGAAGTATTGAAATTGCGAAACGAGATGTTTTCAAGTGATTACGGGTTTATTGTAGATTATTTGGCAGAAGTATTAAAGAGTTTGAGAAAAGAAGATCTAACTCATTCTTATAAGAAATATTTTGAGCTTTCAGATAGTATTACAACAAGAGATAAGACCTCAATAGAAAAATCATTTGCCGGTATGGTAAAAATCATTTTTCCTAATGGTGGTTTTTCAGAAAAGGATGCTAAGGAATTGCTTGATTTTGCGATAGAAAATAGAAAAAGAGTAAAACTCCAACTACAAAAAATGGATGAAACATTTGAAGAAGTTGATTTTTCTTATATTACAAAAAGTAATGGTAAAAAAACCACCATTGAAACACTCGAAGAAATAGAATATGGTATAAGAACTACTGTTCGAGAAGAGTCCTCCATCGATAAACATGAAGAATTGAAAAATACGGATATATCTCTAGTGCCTCCAAATATAGAAGCCGGGCAAAAAATTATAAGAGATAACCAAACAGGTATTTCATATGATTTGTTATTTGCTTCATATTTGATAAATGCCACAGAAATAATAGTAACAGATCCGTATATAAGATTACCTTATCAATTAAGAAATTTTATGGAATTTGCAAAGCTTATTGGTGAAAAGAAAGCAATTGATCAAGAAGTGAAATTACATTTGATAACATCAAATAATGAAGATTATATAGAAAATGCAAAAGAGGCATTTCAAAGAATGGCTTATTCATTAGAAAGTATAGGAATTCTATTTACTTATGAATTTAATGATAATATTCATGACCGTAATATTATATTAGATAATGGATGGAAAATAATTTTAGGTAGGGGTTTAGATATATGGCAAAAGACAGGAGGATGGTTTGATATTAATGAGTATGTTCAGGAAAAAAGACTTTGTAAAGCATGTGAAATTACTTATGT
>Ga0256832_1000565_pt1 | contig 24387 bp, 20 predicted proteins | sample 134614metaG_FD_190534 | JGI IMG/M metagenome (GOLD analysis project Ga0256832, IMG submission 190534) | Hydrothermal vent microbial communities from Lau Basin, Pacific Ocean - 134-614 | ecosystem: Environmental > Aquatic > Marine > Hydrothermal vents | place: Pacific Ocean: Lau Basin | collected... | reverse complement strand
ACATGAAAATGAAGATGCATAACCTCCTGTCCTCCGTCTTTTCCTATGTTTGCTATCAACCTGTAGCCGTTTTTGTCAAGCTCAAGCTCTCTTGCCACCTCTTGAATAAAAGGAGTCATTTTTGCCATAAGCTCTTCTGTTGCTTCTTGAAAACTCTCTACATGCTCTTTTGGAATCACCAAAATATGAATCGGAGCTTTGGGGTTTATATCATGAAAAGCCAAAAAATCCTCGTTTTCCAAAACTTTGTTTGAAGGAATCTCTCCTTTTGCTATTTTGCAAAAAATGCACATTTTCTAACTCTCCTTTTTTTAAATTTAGAAGTTATTATATTAAAAGCTTTCTTTTAACTCTTTTATAATCTTATATGATATACAATTAGCGCTAAATTTTCTATGAGGCTGGAAGGTGTTAAATTACGAAGACAAAATAAAAAATCTGTCCACTTTAAAAGAGCTTGAAGAGCTTAGAGTTGAGATTTTCGGCAAAAAAGGAGTTTTGGCCGAAAAATTTTCTAAACTTAAAACTCTCTCCAAAGAGGAAAAAAAGAGGGTTGCAAAAGAGCTTAACGAAATAAAAGAGAGGCTTTTATTCCTTCTTAATGAAAAAAGAGCCTTTTTGGAAGATAAAGAGCTTAAAGAGAGAATGAAAAAAGAGGCTATTGATGTTACGCTGTTTGATGGAAAAAGTGAAAGCGGCGCTTTGCATCCTATCTTTTCGATGATAGATAAAGCCGTTGATTTTTTCATCTCGATGGGATTTTCTATAGAAGAGGGCCCTCTTATAGAGGAGGAGTTTTATAACTTTGAGGCTTTAAATCTTCCAAAATACCATCCCGCAAGAGAGATGCAAGATACCTTCTTTTTAAAAGATGGAAAGCTTCTTAGAACCCAAACATCTCCCGTTCAAATAAGAGTTATGCAAAAACAAAAGCCTCCTATCAAATTGATAAGTCCGGGAGCTGTCTTTAGAAGAGATTACGATTTAACCCATACTCCTATGTTTCACCAAATAGAGGGGCTTGTAGTTGACAAAGAGGGTAAGGTTTCTTTTTCAAATCTAAAATATATTTTAGAAGAGTTTTTAAGATATATCTTTGGAGATGTAAAAATTAGATTTAGACCAAGCTTCTTTCCTTTCACAGAGCCAAGTGCTGAGGTTGATATAAGCTGTATATTTTGCAATGGAGAAGGGTGCAGGGTTTGTAAAAAAACTGGATGGCTTGAAGTTTTGGGCGCTGGAATGGTAGATCCTAACGTCTTTGAAGCGGTTGGATATAAAAATGTAAGCGGATACGCTTTTGGAATGGGCATAGAGAGACTTGCCATGCTCTATTACAGAGTGCCCGATTTAAGAACTATGTTTGAGGGAGATTTGAGATTATTGGAGCAGTTTAAATGATAGTAACTAAAGAGTGGCTTAACGAGTGGATAGATTTAAAAGATATCTCTACTGAAAAGATATGCGAAGTTTTAAATAATATTGGCTTAGAAGTAGATAGCGTAACAAAATATAGAGTTCCAAAAAAGGTTGTCGTAGGAAAAGTTATAGAGTGTGATAAACATCCAAATGCCGATAAACTTAGCGTATGCAAAGTTGATGTCGGAAATGAAGTTTTGCAGATAGTGTGCGGAGCTAAAAACGTAGCGGCAAATCAGTTTGTGCCAGTGGCTCTTGAAGGCTGTAAGCTTAAAGAGGACTTTGTTATAAAGAAGGCTACTTTAAGAGGCGTTGAATCAAGAGGAATGATTTGCGCATCAGATGAGATTTCCCTTCCTAAAACAAATGAGGGAATATGGGTGCTTGATGAGAGCTTAGGAGAGCTTGAGATTGGAAAGGAGCTTAGAGAGTATCCTTTAATAAATGATGATGTCATTGAAATAGAGCTTACAGCAAACAGGGGAGATTGTCTTAGTATCTACGGAGTTGCGAGAGATTTGGCAGTAGCTTTAGATAAGTCTTTAAAAGAGCTTAAAGAGAGAGTTGAAGATGTTGCTAAAGGAATAGGGAGAGTCGTTAAATTTGATAAAGAGGATTTGATAGATGCCTCTTTGCTTTATAGATATTTTGAGAAAGAGTCTTTATCTTTTCCGGTTCTTTTTGATTTAAGACTTGCTTGGATAGATAGATTAAAAGCGAATAAACTTGAAAAATTTGTAGAATATACTATTCACTCTACTGGAGTTTTGATAAGAATTTATAATGCCGATTTGTTTGGCAAAGATTCAAACGGAGCTTCCCATATCCATATTAAAAAAGATAATCTTGGATTTGACGTTGTGGCAAATGAAGAGAATATCATATCTATAATAGGGGTTTATCAGGATAAAAGATATACTCCAAAGGATGGAGATAAACATATTTTGGTAGAAGCAAGCTATATTGAGCCTTATTTGATTTCACAAAAAGTAATGGAGCATAAAATCAAAAAAGATGAAGATTTTTATTACCGCTCAAGCAGAGGAAGCGAGCCTAATTTGAAATTTGGTCTTGATTATATGCTTTTGCTTTTGCAAAAGTATGGCAAAATAGAGCTTTACAGCGGAGTTCAGCAGCTTACTCAAATAAAAGAGCCAAAAAATGTTGTTTTGGATTTTAAAAAGTGTTATGATTTTGTAGGGGAAGAGATTCCAAAAGATAAAGTTCTAAAAATTTTAAGAAAACTCGGATTTGAAATCAGCTCTCAAATGGCTTCCGATAGAGTGATAGTAAGAGTTCCCGAATTTAGAAGCGATATTTCAAATGAGCAGGATGTTATCGAAGAGATAGTTAGAATGGTTGGAATAAATAATATCTCTTCTAAGCCTTGTATTTTTTATGAAAGAAATATTTTAACTGATACCTATTATAAATATAAAAAAAGAAGATTTTTTAGAGAGAAAGCTTCCAATTGCGGATTTTTTGAATCGGTTCATTACTGTTTTACCCATAAAGAGAAATTGAAAAGATTTAATTTTCCTATTTTAAGAGAGGATTTGGATATATTAAATCCAATCACCAAAGAGATGGATACTCTAAGAAGCACTCTTTTGATAAATCTTTTAGAAGCTGTAGAGAGGAATTTTAAAGCTTTTAAAAAAAGCGTAAGGTTATTTGAGATAGGAACAGTATTTAATGAAAACAGAGAAGAGAGAGAGAATTTTGCCATTATTTTTAGCGGGGAGATTGAAGAGCCTTTTATAATAAATCATGGAAAGCCAAAAGAGATAGATTTTTTTCACTTTGCAAGGAAAGTTTCAGATATTGTAGGAGAAATTGAGATAAAGGAGGGAGAGTGCAAATCTTCTTTATTTAATCCTTATGAATATGGAGAGATTTATAAAGATAATAAAAAAATAGGATTTATCTCAAGAATAGCTTTGGATGTGGAAAAAGAGATGGGAATTTCAAAAACCTATGTGTGCGAGATGGATTTTGCCTCTTTGAAATTTACTGATCCCAAAGCAAAACCCTATTCAAAATTTCCTTCCACATCGAGAGATTTAAGTATTTTAATTCCAAAAGATCTAAGATTTCAGCAAATAAGAGATTTTCTAAAAACGATATCTCCAAAAGAGATAAAAGGATTTTATCCGATTGATATTTATGAAAGCGAAGAGTTTAAAGATAAAATAAGCCTTACTATAAGATTTGATATGCAATCAGATGAAAAGACTTTAACGGAAGAGGATATTAATAAAAATATGGAATTTATATTTAATAAATTAAAATCCAAATTTAATGTAGAGATGAGATGAAAAGTTTAATAGTAAAAAAGATAAAAAAGCCTTTTAGCAAAAATTTTGAGGTTTCAAGCGATAAGTCAATCTCTCACAGATGTGCCATTTTCTCGCTTTTAAGCGATAAGCCTTCTGTGATAGAGAACTATTTAAACGCCGAGGATACTCTTCATACGCTCTCTATCGTAGAGATGCTTGGAGCTAAGGTAGAGAGATTTGAAAATAAGATTAAAATAACTCCTCCAAAAAAGATAAAAGAGCCTCCCGTTATATTAGATTGCGGAAATTCCGGGACGGCTATTAGGCTTTTTATGGGATTTTTATCTTCTAAAGACGGCTTTTTCGTTCTTCATGGAGATAAATATCTTGCAAAAAGACCTATGAGAAGGGTTTCAGCTCCTCTAAATTCAATAGGCGCAAAGATAGACGGAAGGGATAACGCAAATCTCTCTCCAATAGCAGTGAGGGGAGAGAGGCTAAAAGCTTTTGATTACGAGAGCAAAATCTCTTCAGCTCAGGTAAAGAGCGCTATGATTTTAGCCGCTTTAAACGCGGACGGAGTTAGTTTTTATAAAGAGCCTCATTTAAGCAGAGACCATACCGAGAGAATGTTAAGAGGAATGGGGGCTGATATAAGAGAAAAAGATTGTAAAATAGAGATTCACCCCCTAAAATCTCCTCTAAAGCCTTTGGAAATTAAAATTCCAAGCGATCCTTCAAGCGCTTTTTTCTTTGCCATAGCCGCGGCGATAATTCCAAATTCCAAGGCTGTATTTAAAAATATTTCTCTAAATCCTACAAGAGTTGAAGCTTTTTTGGTCTTAAAAAGGATGGGAGCTAAAGTTGATTTTAACTTAAAAGAAAATATTTACGAGCCTATCGGAGAAATTGTGGTAGAATATGGAAAACTAAAAGCGATAGAGATTAGCGAAAATATCTCCTGGCTTATAGACGAGCTTCCCGCTTTATCTATAGCTATGGCCGTAAGCGAGGGAGTAAGCGTTGTTAAAAACGCAAAAGAGCTTAGAGTAAAAGAGAGCGACAGAATAAAAAGCGTAGTTGAAAATTTAAGAAGATGCGCAATTAAAGTAAAAGAGTTTGAAGACGGCTACGAGATAGAGGGCGGAGAGATAAAAAAGGCTAAAATAAATAGCTTCGGAGATCATAGAATTGCTATGAGCTTTGCGATAGCCGGGCTTTTAAACGGAATGGAGATAGAGGATATTGAGTGTATAGAGACCTCTTTTCCAAATTTCATAGAGCTTTTAGAGAAAATAAGCGAGGTGGAGATTCTTGGAGATTAAATTAGCTAAAAGTTACGGATTTTGTTTTGGGGTAAAAAGAGCTATAAATATAGCGGAAAATTCTAAAAATGCGGTTACTTTAGGGCCTCTTATTCACAATAACAAAGAGATAGAGAGATTAAAAAGAAACTTTAATGTAGATACGATTTCAAATTTGAAAGATGTTAAAGATAAAGATAGAGTTATTATAAGAACACACGGAATTCCAAAAAACGATCTAAAAAAGCTAAAAACAATCGCTTCCGATATAATAGATGCTACCTGTCCTTTCGTAACAAAGCCTCAGCAAATCTGCGAAGAGATGAGCAAGGAGGGTTATGATATTGTAATTTTCGGAGATGAGAATCATCCGGAAGTTAAGGGAGTTAAAAGCTATGTAAGCACGAGGGCTTTTGTTGTTTTAAGCGTGGAAGATTTAAAAAAGTATAAATTCCATACAAAAGTTGCAGTGGTTGCCCAAACAACCAGAAAAATGAGCGAATATCAAAAAATAGTCAATTATTTGATAGAGCATTGTAAAGAGATAAGAGTTTTTAATACCATTTGCAATGCTACTTTTGAAAATCAAGACGCGGCAAGGGAGCTTTCAAAAGAGGCTGATGTTATGATAATTATAGGCGGCAAAAATTCTTCCAATACAAAACAGCTTTATACTATTTGTAAGGATAATTGTGATAAAAGTTATTTAATCGAATCGAAAGAGGAAGTTAAAAAAGAGTGGTTTGAAGATGCCAAAGTTTGCGGTATAACAGCCGGTGCTTCAACGCCTGATTGGATTATTAATGAAATTATTGATAAAATAAGGAGTGTAAAGAGGTAAAATCTAAATCTAAGAGTTCAAAAGCTTGGCTTTTAGCTTTAAATTTTACATTTTATTAGGAAAAGGATAGAAATGGCTGAGGTGAACAAAGAAGTTCAAGAGCAGACAAATTACGAAGAGCATGAGGATGATTTTGCTTCTATGTTAGAGGAGTCTTTTAGTAAAAGCGAAGGCGGAGAAGGAATAGTAGAGGGAACTATTGTTGAGATAAAAGAGGATTCGGCTCTTGTGGATGTTGGCAAGAAGTCTGAGGGGAGACTCAATATCTCCGAAATTACCGATGAAGAGGGAAATTTAAAATTTAATGTCGGAGATAAGATAAAAGTTGCTATTTTGGGATACAGAAATGAGAGACCTATTATCTCTTATAAAAAAGCTTTAAGAAAAGAGAAAGTAAAAGAGTTTATTCAAAATTTTGATGAAAGCAGTGAAGAGAAAAGAGTTGTAGAAGGCGTAATTATCGCTAAAAACAGAGGCGGTTTTATAGTTGAAAGCGATGACGGGGTTGAGTTTTTCCTTCCAAAATCACAAGCTGCTTTTAAAGATTTAAAAAATGTTATTGGAAGAAGAGTTAAAGCCTATATTTTAAAAATAGATAAAGATAGCGAGTCTATCGTTATTTCAAGAAAAAAATATCTTGACGCCAAAAGAAGAGAGAGAGCGGCTCTAATAAAAAGCGTTTTAAATGCTAAGGAACCGATAGAGGGAGTTATCAAAAAGATTACATCTTACGGAATGTTTGTGGATGTCGGCGGAATAGACGGTTTGGTTCATTACAGCGAAATTAGCTATAAAGGACCCGTAAATCCGGCTAAATATTTTGAAGAGGGAGATAAGGTTTTTGTAAAAGCTATCAATTACGATAAAGATAAAAGACATCTCTCTCTTTCTGTTAAAGCTGCTATGCCCGATCCTTGGGAGGATTTAAAAGAGCAGCTTGAAGTTGGAGACACTATTAAAGTTACTGTAAGCAATATAGAGCCTTATGGCGTTTTTGTAGATTTGGGCAACGATATAGAGGGCTTTTTGCATGTTTCCGAAATCTCTTGGGATAAAAATATTAAACATCCAAAAGATTATTTGAAACTTGGGGAAGAGATAGACGTAGAAGTTATCGAAATAGATACCGAAAATAGAAGGCTTAGAGTAAGTCTTAAAGCTTTGCAGCCTAAACCTTTTGAAGAGTTTTTGAAAAAGTATAAAGTGGGAGATGTTGTAAAGGGAGTTATAACAACCATTACAAATTTCGGAGCTTTCGTAAAGATAGACAAAGTAGAAGGTCTTTTGCATAATGAAGACGCTTCTTGGGATAAAAGCAAAAAATGTAAAGATCTCTTTAAAGTGGGAGATGAGGTAGAAGTTAAAATAATTAATATAGATAAAGATAAAGAGAAAATCTCCCTTAGCAAAAAAGAGCTTGAGGAATCTCCAATCGATAAATTCATAAAGAGCCATAAAAATGGGGATATCGTTAAAGGGAAAGTAAGAGGTATCAAAGATTTTGGCGTTTTTGTAGAGATAGAAAACGGAGTTGACGCTCTTATTAGAAAAGAGGATTTGGGAGATTTGAAAATAGACGAGTTAAAAGCGGGAGACGAGATAGAGGCGGCTATCGCTTTTATGGATAAGGATAGAAAGAAAATTAGACTATCTGTAAGAAAGCTTTCTAAAATGAAAGAGAGGGAAGCTTTAAATAGCATAAACGAAGATGAAAAAATTACTCTTGGAGATATAATAAAAGAGCAGCTTAAATAGACTTTATGAAAAAGTCTTTTATAGTTTCGCTCTTTTTAGGTTTACTGTTTTTTATCATTTCAGTAACGGCGGGGCTTTTTTTATTTATCCGCCCCCCGCTTGAAAAATCCGAAGTTAATAATGTAAAATTTTTAAAATCTCAGAAAAAATCGATAAAAAAAGAGGATGAAAGCTATATAAAAGATTTAGCCTCAATTAAAGAGGAGAACAGATCCTTTTTTTATCCGGTTAGAGAGATTTATATCAAGCTAAATTAATTACAGAGGTGTTAAATGGCTAAAAAGAAGATAGTCGTATGCGACGCTATACATGAAGCGGGTTTCAAGCTTCTTAGAAAAGAGGAGGATGTTGAAGTAATAGATGCTTCAAAGGAGCCTAAAGATAAACTTTTGGATATTATAGCCGACGCGGATGTCGTTATTACAAGAAGCCCCACAGAGGTTGGGGAAGCTTTTTTAAATGCTGTAAAAAATCTAAAAGCTATTGTTAGAGCGGGAGTTGGAGTAGATAATGTAGATATAGAAGGCTGCAGCAAAAAGGGAATAATAGTTATGAATGTTCCCACCGCAAATACGATTGCGGCAGTCGAGCTTACAATGGCTCATATGTTAAGCTGCGCTCGAAGTTTTCCCTACGCCCATAATGATCTTAAACAAAACAGAATCTGGAATAGAGAGAAGTGGTATGGAATAGAGCTAAGCGGTAAAAAGCTTGGAATAATAGGTTTTGGAAATATAGGAAGCAGAGTAGGAGTTAGGGCTTTGGCTTTCGGGATGGATGTTATAACTTACGATCCATATATCCCATCTTCTAAGGCTACCGATTTGGGAGTTAAATATACGACTAATTTTGATGATATTTTAGAATGCGATTTTATTACTATCCATACCCCAAAAACCAAAGAGACTGTTAATATGATATCTTATGAAGAGATAGAGAAGATGAAAGATGGCGTAATTTTGATAAATTGCGCAAGGGGAGGGCTTTATAATGAAGACGCTTTGTATGATGCCCTAAAAAAAGGAAAAGTTAGATTTGCGGGAATAGATGTTTTTGCAAAAGAGCCGGCTGTCGATAATAAACTTTTAGATTTAGATAACATAACAGTAACCCCGCATCTTGGAGCCAATACTTATGAGTCTCAAAGAAAAATAGCCACTCAAGCTGCAGAGGCTGCAATTTCCGCTCTTAGAGGAACATCTTATCCAAACGCTTTAAACCTTCCTATAAAAGAGGGAGAGATTCCCGAATTTGTAAAGCCCTTTGTAGAGCTTATCCAAAAAATGTCATATCTTGCCGCTCAAATCAATAAACACCCAATATCCTCCATTAAGCTTATAGGGGAAGGCGAGATAGCGGATTATTTAAATCAGCTTAAAACTTTTGCAATAGTCGGGGCTTTGAAGGAGTCTTTGGGAGAGCAGGTAAATTATGTAAACGCGGAATTTATAGCAAAAGAGAAAGATATAGAGGTAAAAACTCAAAAACAGCCAAATATGAGCGCTTTTAAAAACAGAGTTACCGTAAAAATGGTAACAAACAGCGGAGTTACCAAAATTTCTGGAACCGTTTTTTCTGAGAATATTCAAAGGATAGTGGAGATAAACAATATTAAACTCGACATTGAACCAAAAGGTAAAATGATTATTTTTGAAAACAAAGACGTTCCGGGAGTAATTGCCCAAATAGCAACTATCTTAAGCAATCATAATATAAATATTGCGGATTTCAGACTTGGAAGAGATGATAAGGATTTGGCATTAGCTGTTATTTTGGTAGATCAAAGCGTTCCAAAAGAGGTTATAAAAGAGCTTGAAAATTTGGAGAGCTGCATTTGGGTAGCTTATGCCGTAATTTAAGAAAAAGTTATTTTTAAAAGTAAATTATGTATAATCTTAACTTTGAATTAATTTTTTAAAAATGTGAGATTATTTTCAAGTTATCTATCCAAATAAAAGCAAAAAAACGGAGAAGCGGATGAAAAGGTTTACAGCTCTCATGGTAATAGCCGCCGTTTTTGCTTATGCTAAACCTTATGAGCATCTTACGCTAAAAGAGGCTTTGCGTATAGTAAAATCGGACAATCTGGAGATAAATATAGCCAAGTTTGACGAAGAAGTCAGTAAACTTGGAGTTAAAGTAGCAAAAGGTTACAATTTTGGAAAGCTTGATGTAAGCGTTATGGGAATGAGATCCAATGATGCGGGAAATGTTTTTGGATTTAAACTTCAAAGCAGAGAAGCAAGTTTTGCAGATTTTGGGTTTGATGAATTTTTAGCTCCTATGGGAGGAGCTTTAATGATGGCAAATACCAATTCTCTAACTCCCGAAGCCTTGAAAGGTATGAACTCTATATTAAAAATTGAGCCCAAAAAATTAAACTATCCCGATGCAAGAAATCACTTTTTAACAAAAATCAGCTATATGCTTCCTATTTATACGGGCGGAAAGCTTACAAGTTACAAAAAAATTGCTCAAAAAATGGCAGATATGAGCAAATTTGACAAAGAGAAAGTTGTAAGTGAGAAAATTTTTCAGGTTAAAAAAACTTTTTATGATATCTCTTTGCTTGATGATTTTGAAAAGAACCTCTCTAAAATCAAAAAAGATATAGAAAGATTGAAAAATACCATAAAAGAGATGAAAAAAGAGGGATATGCCAAAAAAACAGATCTTTTAGAGGTTGAAGCCAAACTTGCAAATGTAATTAGAATGCTAAATCAGACAAAAGCCTATAAAGAACTCTCTTATAAATTTTTATCCTTTTTGTTAAATCATGATGTAAATTCTATAACTCCCATTGCTCTTGAGGCTAAATTTAGTGATATGGATTCCGCAAAGATAGCCAAAAGCAATTTAGATGTAAAAAAAGCAAAAACTGGATATGAGATTCAAAGCACAATGGTAAACGTGGCAAAAGCATCTTTCAAACCGGAAATCGGAGTTTTTGGACAATATTCAAGTTCTGATGATAAGCCTTTTAATGATTTTAGGGATCACGACGCTTATACCTTCGGATTTGCTTTTAAATATAATCTCTATAACGGAGGGATAGATAAAGCTAAGCTTGAGCAGGAGAAACTAAAAAAACTAAAAGTTGAGAATCAAGTAATGCTTGCCAAAAAGGGTATAGCTTTAAAGGCTGATAAAATAAAGACTGAGATTAAAAACTTTGATTTTCAGATAGAGAGTTTGAAAAAAGAGGTTGAGCTTGCCAAGGAGATTTATAAAGTTTATAAAGAGAGATATAAAGAAGGGCTTGCTTCTATTAATGATGTTTTAATAAAAGAGGCTCAGCATATTCAAAAACTTCTTAAACTTCAAAAAATTAGAAATAAAAGAAACGCTAAAGTTTTGGAACTTGAAAAATTAGCATACGGAGAGGATAAATGAAAAAGGTTGCGATAATTTTGATGTTTGCAGCCGCGCTTTTTGGCGTGGAGCTTGAGCTTTCGGGCACGGTTATGTCGGAAAATAGAAAAATGATTACAAGCCGCTATATGGGATTTGTAAAGGATGTTAGAGTAAGCGAGGGAGACAGAGTAAAACAGGGACAAATTCTTTATGTAATAGATTCTAAAGAGATTGACAGCGCCAAATCGCAGGTGGAGCTTGCAATTCAGCAGGCAAGATTGTCTCTTCAGATGTATCAAAACCAATATACAAACGTTTTATTAAATTTGGAGAGAAATAGAAGACTTTATAAGAAAGATATGGTTTCAAAATATCAACTTGAAACGTTGGAACTTGCCGCTAAAAACTTAAGAGATATGGTTGAGCTTGCAAAAAAGCAGGTAGCTCAGGCTAAAGCCAAATTAAAAGAGGTATTACATCAATATGAATATCTTAAAATAAAGGCTCCAAATGACGGAGTGATAGTGGCTAAAAATATAAATGTCGGGGAGATGGCAATACCTGGAATGCCGGCTATGGTTTTAACAGATCTTAGTAGAATAAAAATTTATGCCGAGATAGCTGAAAGCAATCTTAAAGATATAAAAATTGGAATGCCGGTATCAGTTTTGATACCTTCTATAAATCTAAATACAAAAGGGAAAATAAGCGCTATTATTCCAAGCTCAAATCCACTTACTCACTCTTTTAAAATAAAGATAGCTTTCGATACCAAAGGCAAACCGGTATATCCGGGAATGTATTCTCAAATTAAAATCAGTTTGAGATAGGATAGAGCATGAAAAAAAGTTATGAGCCCAAAGATATAGCTGGAAAACTGGCTAAAGCTTTTTTGCATAATCCCCTAACTCCTCTTCTTGGAATTTTTTTGCTTGCTATAGGTTTTATAGCTTTGCAGATAACTCCAAGAGAAGAGGATCCTCAAATAGAGATAAGCGGGGGAACAATTATAGTAGCTCTTCCCGGAGCCACTCCCAAAGAGGTTGAAAATGTAATAGTAAAGCCTCTTGAAAGAAAAATCAGGGAAATTAAGGGAGTTGAGCATATTTACGGTATAGCGGCAAAAAATGTTGGAATAGTAAATGTTATGTATTATATTGGACAAAACAGGGAAATTTCCAACTTAAAACTTTATGATAAAGTTATGCAGAATATGGATCTTCTCCCCAAAAACGCTATGCAGCCTTTGATTAAACCTTTTGATATAGATATAGACATTCCTATTATGACAGTTGCTTTTTATTCAAAAGATCCAAAAAAGGTAGATCAGGTAGCTTTGTTTAAAAGAGTTAGAGATATTCAATATGAAATAAACAGAATTGAAAATGTTGCTAAAACGACTCTAAAGGGAGCTAAAAAAGAGCAGTTTAACGTAGAAGTCGATTTAAATAAACTATCTGGTTACCATTTATCTATGGGACAGATTATGCAAGCTTTGCAATCTTTGGCTACAACTGTGCCAGACGTAAAGGATAAGACAAAAAACAATAGACTTGTAATTTTTGGAATTAAAAACGCTATTGAGAGCGTAGAAGATCTAAAAAACGTGATAGTTGCCGAGTATATGGGATCTCCTATATATTTAAAAGATGTAGCTAAAGTTGAGAGAGGATATAATATTCAAGATTTTAGAAGCGCTGAAGTAGCTTTCAAAGAGAAAGATAAATTTAGCAAAACTATTCCTCAGCTTACTTTAACCATTGCAAAACTGAAAGGCACAAATGCCGTTGTAATTGCAAATGATGTTTTAAAAAGGCTAAAAGAGTATAAAGAGGAGTTAGAGAGAGAGGGAATAGGGTTTATTGTTACAAGAAATTATGGAGAGAGAGCAAACAAAGCCGTTAATGAACTTGTTTTTCACCTTCTTATCTCTATTGTAATTATTGCTATTTTATTAGCTTTCGTTTTGGGATGGAAAGAGTCTTTAATCGTTACTTTCACAGTTCCCGCTATTTTTGCAGTAACTCTTTTTATAGCCTATCTATCGGGACAGACAATTAACAGAATTACGCTTTTTGCATTTTTGCTAAGTTTAGGATTGCTGGTTGATGCTGCGATTATCGTTATAGAAAATATTCACAGACATCTTCACGCTCATGATGCGGTGGATAAAGATATGGATGAAATTTTGATAGAGGCTACTGATGAGATAGGTGCTCCTACCAATATAGCTACGATTGCAATTATTTTAACTATGATTCCTATGGCTTTTGTTGGCGGAATGATGGGACAGTTTATGAAACCAATCCCCCAAAATGTTCCGGTAGCTCTTTTTGCTTCTTTGGTGGTAGCCTATATCTTTACGCCTTATCTTTCAAGACTTATGATTAAAAAGCCAAAGATGCACCATCACCATCACCATTTTCAGCATGACTCCTCAAAAGGAGATAAAAAATGAAATTTTTTGAAGATTTTGTATATTCAATTTTAGGAAGCAAAAAGAAGAAAACTCTTGTAATTTTGCTTACCTTTTTAGCTTTTGTCGGATCTATTATGATGCTTCCTACAAAACTTGTTTTAGCAAAAATGCTTCCTGGAAAGAGCGCTAATACCTATTCAGTTTATGTGGATGCTCCAACTGGAAGCTCTATTGAAGAGACAAAAGCTATTAGCGAATGTGTTGTAAATATTTTAAAGCATGAAAAAGAGGTTACCGATATTGAGGTTTTCTTAGGGCAGGGTGCTCCTTTGGATTATGCAGGTTTGGTTAAAGGCTCATCTTTTAAAAGAAGTGAGAATGTAGCTGAGATTGTAGTAAATTTGACCGATAAGCACGAAAGAGAAGAGAAATCTTACGAGATGGTTCATAGGTTAAGACCGGTAATCCAGTCAAAATGCGAGCCTTTGAAAAAAGGAACAAGCATCAAAATGATAGAACAGCCGGCAGGTCCTCCTACACTTGCTGCGATAGTTGTGGAGCTTTATGGAAAAGATATTCAAAAAACAAGAAAGCTTGCCAAAAGAATTGAAGATATTTTAAAAAGAACAGAAGGTTTAGTTGATGTCGATGCGATGATGGATGACTATTTTACGAGATTTAGGCTCAAAGTCAATAAAGAGAAACTGATAAAATCGGGGCTTTCTATCAAACAGATAAATAATATTTTATACTTAGCTTTTGAAGGAATGGAAGTAGCGGCTAAAAATAGTGAAAATTCTCCCGACCAGATACCTATCTTTTTGGTTTTAAGCGATAATACAAAAAGACTGGATGAGTTTTCAAAAGAGGATTTAAAAGCAAAACTGGCCTCTTTAAAACTTATGAATCAAAGAGGAATGATGGTTCCAGTAAGCGAGGTTGTGGATGTGATTGAGACAAAAAACAATCCTACAATTATGCATAAAGATTTAAGAAGAATGATAAATATTACCGCAGAAACCGATGAAGTCTCTCAAGTATATCCTCTTTTGGAAGCAAGAGATACAATGCTAAAGGAGCTTAGCGATCAGTATAAAGTTGAAAAGGTTCCCGGAATGTCCACTTATATGTTTGATTTAAAATTAACCGACAAAAAAACGGGAGAGAAGTATTTAATCAGATGGGACGGGGAGATGAAAGTTACCTTAGATACCTTTAGAGATCTTGGAGGAGCTTTTATCGCGGCTTTAGTTTTAATTTTTCTATTGATGGTTGTCTATTATAAAAGCTTTACTTTAAGCGGAATAGTTTTGCTTGGAAGTTTTCTCTCAATTATTGGCGTTATTTTTGGCCATTGGCTTATGGATCTATTTACCAAAGAAACCTTTTTCCTTACAGCTACCTCTCTTATAGGTTTTATTGCCTTGATGGGAATTAGTTCAAGAAACTCTCTTCTTTTAATAGATTTTGCAAAGGCTTTGATGGTAGATAAAGGATTTGACAAGCAAAGAGCAATAGCAATAGCAAGCGCTACAAGAGCAAAACCTATCTTTCTAACTGCTGCGGCTATTATCTTGGCAAGTACCCTTCTTGCAACCGATCCTATTTTTGGAGGTTTGGGAGTTGCTTTGATATTTGGAACTGTTGCGGCGGTTATAGTGTCTTTGATTTTTGTTCCTGTTCTTATGCATAATGCTAAAGCTATGGATTTTAAAAAAGAAGAATAAATTTTTAGGAGTTTAGATGGCATCATATTCAATGAGTGATTTGAAAAAAGGTTTAAAAATAGAGATAAATGGTATTCCTTATAAAATTGTAGAGTATCAGCATGTAAAACCGGGAAAAGGCGCGGCATTTGTTAGAGTTAAGATAAAATCTTATCTAAACGGAAAAGTGATAGAGAAGACTTTCCATGCTGGAGATAAATGCGAGCAGCCAAATTTAGAGCAAAAAACAATGCAGTATCTTTATGATGACGGCGAATATTTGCAATTTATGGATAACAACACCTATGAGCAGATAGCTCTAAGCAAAGAGCAGGTTGGAGATAATGTAAAGTGGCTTATAGATGGAATGAATGTAGAAGTTTTGTTTCATAACGGAAAGCCTATAAATGTAGAGGTTCCTCCTACAGCTGAATATAAGGTTGTAGATACTCCTCCAAATTTCAAAGGAGATTCTCAGGGAGGAAAGAAACCCGCAACTTTAGAAAGCGGAGCTGTGATTCAGGTTCCTTTTCATATTTTGGAAGGGGATATAATAAAAGTGGATACGGCTAAAGGTGAATATTTAGAGAAAGTTAAATAAGGAGGTTAATATGGCTAAAGTTTTAGTTCCTTTGGCAAACGGTTTTGAAGAGATAGAGGCCATATCAATAATTGATGTTTTAAAAAGAGCAGAAATTAATGTTACGGTAGCTGGTTTAAACAGTATAGAGGTTGTGGGAGCCTATGCTAAAATTCCTATGAAAACCGATACTCTTTTGGAGAATATAAATATAGAAGAGTATGATATGATGGTTTTGCCAGGAGGTCTTCCAGGGGCTGAATATCTTGCAAAAAGCGATCTTGTAAAAAAATATATTAATGTTTTGAATGAAAAAGGGAAATATGTCGGCGCTATCTGCGCAGCTCCCTGGGCGCTTAAGGAAGCTGGGGTATTGGAAGGCAAAAAACATACAAATTATCCCGGTTTCGAAGAGAAAACCGGAGTTGAGGGATATGTCTCCGATCAGAAAGTAGTGGTTGACGGGAATGTTCTAACTTCAAGGGGACCTGGAACTGCTATATGTTTTGCTTTGGAGATTGTTAAGCATCTAAAAGGCGAAGAGGTTTATTCCCAGTTAAAAACCGGTCTTTTAGCCGATTACTGCTAAGAGAGGCTCTCCTCCTCTCTTTTTCATTTTACTTTAAATATATCTACATCAGTTAATAAAAATCCAAACCGCTTCATTTTCTAACCTTCTTTTAATTTTTTTCAAGTAATATAACAGAAATTAATACTTTAATATTGGAGTATTTTTATGGCAAAGTATGATGTTTTGATAATAGGAGGCGGGGTTGCCGGAATTACTTGCGCTCTTACTCTATCTTCTGTGGAAAATAAGTTTCCGTGGGCTAAAGATAGAAAATATTTAATAATTGATGAAAACAATTCTGACCTTCTGCAAGCTAAACTCTATAATGTCCCAGGAGTCAGACAAGGAGCTCTTGGAGAAGAGGTTATAAGAGATATGAGAAAACAGCTTGATATGTTTAAAAGTATTGAAATTTTAGACGATATAGTGGTTAGAGCGGAGGGCAGTTTAAATAATTTTTCGGTAACTACAAAAAGCGGAAAAAGCTTTTTGGCAGACAGATTGGTTTTGGCTACCGGAATGCATAAATTTGATATAGAAGGTTTAAACGTAGAGGTTTTGCCTCACGATAAAGTTATGAAGCCTAAAAAGATTAAGATAAAAAATAAAGATTTAAAAGTTAGAGAAGGGCTATATGTAGCGGGGCTTGCAGCCGGTTCTAAAACGATGTTTGCCATAGCTGCGGGGGATGGAGCAAAAGTTGCGTGCGATATTTTTGAAGAGTGGACCGGAAAATTTGCCGTAGCTCATGATTCTGTTTCTAAAAATTAAACGGCTCTTATCTAAAATATAATAATATGTTGCTTTTAAAAATAAAAATGTTATTATAACCGCTACTTTGAGAAAGGGTTTTGAATGAATGAGAGTTTGGTTTTGCAAGCTCTAAAACTTATGGTGATAGGTATGGGCACTGTTTTTTTATTTTTATCTTTGATGATTTTTTTGTTAAATCTTCAAGCCAAAATAGTAACCAAATATTTTTTAAAAACCGGTTTTCAAAATCCAAATCTAAAAGAGTCAAAAGAGGTTAAAAAATTAAAAAATAAAGAAGAGAAAATAGATTTAGAGGTAGTAGCGGTTATAACGGCTGCGGTTAAAAGATTTAGAGCTAAAAAGGCACAAAATGGCTAAAAAATTGATAGACGTGATGGATACCACGTTTAGAGACGGTTTTCAGTCGGTTTTTGGAGCAAGAGTTTTAACAAAAGATTTTCTTCCGGCAGTGGAGGCCGCTTATGAGGCTGGAATAAGGCATTTTGAGTTTGGAGGAGGGGCGAGATTTCAGGCGCTCTTTTTCTATTTAAACGAAAATGCTTTTGATATGATGGATAAATTTAGAGAAATTGTAGGAAAAGAGGCAAACCTTCAAACTCTTGCAAGAGGTATCAATACGGTTATGCTTGATACCGGAAGCAGAGAGCTTATAGATTTGCACGCAAAACTTTTTAAAAAACATGGAACCGATACGATTAGAAATTTTGACGCTTTAAATGATGTAAATAATTTAAAATATAGCGGGGAAGCTATAAAGAAGGCCGGATTGAATCATGAGATAGTAATTACGATTATGGATCTGCCTCCCGGATGTAAGGGAGCTCACGATGTGGCTTTCTATGAGAAGATTTTAAGAGAGATTTTAGATAACGAAATAGAGTTTGACAGTCTATGTTTCAAAGATGCTACCGGAACTTCAAGCCCCCATAAAGTTTATGAAACCATTTCAATGGCAAAGAGGCTTCTTCCGGAAGATATTCATGTAAGACTTCATACTCACGAGACTGCGGGAGTTAGCGTATCTTGCTATCTTGCCGCTTTGGATGCGGGGGTGGATGGAATAGATTTGGCGGCATATCCAGTTAGCGGAGGGACAAGCCAGCCAGATATTCTAACTATGCTTCACGCAACAAAAGGAACAAATTTTGATTTGGGGGGATTGGATCCTGAAAAGATTTTAAAATATGAAGATGTTTTAAAAGATTGTTTAAAAGATTATTTTCTTCCTATGGAAGCAACTCAGGTTCTGCCCATAATTCCGTTTTCTCCAATGCCTGGAGGAGCTTTGACGGCAAATACTCAGATGATGAGAGATAACAATATTTTAGATAAATTTCCGGAAGTTATAAAAGCTATGAGAGAAACTGTTGAGAGAGGTGGTTTTGGAACATCTGTAACTCCGGTTTCTCAGTTTTATTTTCAGCAGGCTTTCAATAACGTGATGTTTGGCCCATGGAAGCAGATAGCCGAAGGTTATGGAAAGATGGTTTTGGGCTATTTTGGGAAAACTCCCGTTAAGCCAGATCCTAAGATTGTTAAATTGGCAAGCGAACAGCTTAAATTAAAGCCTACAACCGAAAATCCTTTGGATATAGCCGACAGGGATCCAAAAAAATCTATTAAATATTTCAGGCAGCTTTTAGAAGATAACCATATAGAGATAACTGAAGAGAACATTTTCATAGCTGCAGCCTGCGGAATAAAAGGAATAGAGTATCTAAAAGGAAACGGAAAAGTAAAGGTTAGAAAAAATTCTAAAAAAGAGGAGAAAGCCTTTAAAAAAACCGAAAGCTATACCGTAGTGGTAAACGGAAACAGATACAGCGTTCATATTGCCGAAGGGGCAGATGAAGATATCGATATAAAACCTGTTAAAAAAAGTGAAAAAGAAGAGATACAAAAAAGCTCTAAAGAGATATCAAAAAGCCCTAAAAGCGATAAAGAAGGAGAGGAGATAAGAGCGACTCTTCCAGGAGGGGTTTTAAAAATTTTAGCAAAAGATGGAGAGAGGGTTAAAAAGGGAGAAATTGTTATGCTTTTAGAGGCTATGAAGATGGAAATAGAGGTTGTATCTCCTAAAGATGGGGTTATCTTTTTTAAAGTCTCTCAAGGCGATACGGTTGAAAATAACCAGCTTTTAGCTATAGTGGAGTAGTAAAATAAAATGTCTAAAGGAATAGTTAAAATATTTTTGATTTTTTCTTTGGTTTTTTCATCGGCTCTCTTTGCAAAAAGCGATGAAAATCATATAGGCTCTTTTTCAAATTTGATAGAAGGGTTTGTAAAAAATACCGGGATTTATGCGTTTGTAAATCCAAAAGAGGGGGTTAAAAACAGCGAGGGAGAGAAGATAAGCAAATTTTCCCAAAGTTTTGGAAGAATTATAATGATAATCATCTCTTTTGTTCTCTTTTATCTTGCAATAGCTAAGGGATTTGAGCCTCTTTTGCTTCTTCCAATAGGCTTTGGGGGGCTTTTGGCAAATATTCCAATAGTAAATTTTACCGGAGAGCACGGCCTCTTGGGGATTTTATATCATGCCGGAATAGAGAATGAGTTTTTCCCTCTTTTAATTTTCATGGGGGTTGGAGCGATGACCGATTTTGGCCCTCTTTTGGCGAATCCGAAAATGGCTATTTTGGGAGGGGCGGCTCAGTTTGGAATTTTTGGAACGCTTGTGGGGGCTGTGGCATTATCGGAATATACCGATATTTTCGATTTTACCCTAAAAGAGGCTTCCGCTATTAGCATTATAGGGGGAGCCGATGGCCCAACTTCCATCTATGTAGCGGCCAATTTGGCTCCCGATCTGCTTGGGGCAATAGCGGTTGCGGCATATTCGTATATGGCTTTGGTTCCTGTAATTCAGCCTCCAATTATGAGGGCTTTAACGACTAAAGAAGAAAGAAAAATTAAGATGAAGCAGACAAGGGAAGTTAGCAAACTTGAAAAGATGCTCTTTCCTCTTTTGCTTCTTTTGATATGTATTTTGCTTTTGCCGGAAGCTACCCCTCTTGTGGGAGCTTTTACTTTTGGAAACTTTATCAAAGAGGCTAAAGTGGCTGATAGGCTTTCTGATACTATGCAAAACTCTTTGATAAACATAGTAACCATCTTTTTAGGGCTTGGAGTAGGTTCTAAGCTTGCGGCGGATAAATTTTTGGATACAAAAACTCTTGGTATTTTGATTTTGGGACTTTTTGCTTTTGCGATAGGAACTGCCGCTGGAGTTTTGATGGCTAAAGTTTTAAATAAGTTTACTAAAGATAAAATTAATCCACTAATTGGAGCCGCGGGCGTAAGCGCAGTGCCTATGGCGGCTAGAGTGGTAAATAAGGAGTCTATGAGAGAAGATCCTACTAATGTGCTTTTGATGCATGCGATGGGGCCTAATGTGGCCGGGGTTATAGGTTCTGCTATTGCAGCCGGAATATTACTGTCAGTATTTTAAATTTTAATAATTTTGGGGAGATAAATTATGTCAGAGATTAAAGGTTTGGAAAAATTAGGATTAAAAAATATCAAAAAAATTTATCATAATCCAAGCTATGAACTTCTTTATCAGCATGAACTTGAGAAAAAAGAGGGGCTTTTAAGCGATCTTGGCGCCGTTATGGTAGATACCGGAATTTTTACAGGAAGAAGCCCTAAAGATAAATACTTTGTAAAACAGCCGCCTTCAGAAAAAAATATAGCATGGGGAGAGATTAATCAGCCTATTTCAAAAGAAATTTACGAAGAGCTTTTGCAAAAGGCAAGAGAGCAGCTTTCAGGAAAAGAGATCTATATTATGGACGTATTTGTGGGAGCTAGCAAAAGCAGCAGAAAAAAGATAAGAGTGGTTACAGAAATAGCATGGCAGGCTCATTTTGTAAAAAATATGTTCATAAGACCTACCGAAGAGGAGCTTAAAGATTTTGAGCCAGATTTTGTTATGTATAATGCTTCTAAAGTTACAAACGAAAAATGGAGAGAGCACGGGTTAAATTCCGAGGTTTTCGTTGTTTTTAATATTGAAGATAATGTTGCTGTAATAGGCGGAACATGGTATGGCGGAGAGATGAAAAAGGGAATCTTTTCAATGATGAACTATTGGCTTCCGCTTGAAGGAAAGCTTCCTATGCACTGTTCCGCAAATATAGGAAAAGATAATGATACCGCTTTGTTTTTCGGGCTTTCTGGAACGGGTAAAACCACTCTTTCAGCCGATCCTAACAGAAGATTGATAGGAGATGACGAGCATGGATGGGATGATGAGGGAGTCTTTAATTTTGAGGGCGGATGCTATGCTAAATGTATAGGATTAAATCCCGAAAAAGAGCCTGAAATTTATGGAGCAATTAAGAAAAACGCTCTTTTGGAAAATGTAGTTGCCGATGAGAACGGGAAAGTTGATTTTAACGATGCTTCTAAAACCGAAAATACGAGAGTCTCTTATCCAATTTTTCATATTGTAAATCATGAAGAGAGTCTAATGGGCCCTCATCCTAAAAATATAATTTTCCTAAGCGCGGATGCTTTTGGCGTATTGCCTCCTGTATCAAAGCTTACAAAAGAGCAGGCAATGTATTATTTCCTAAGCGGATATACAGCGAAAGTTGCTGGAACAGAGAGAGGAATAACCGAGCCTGTGGCAACTTTTAGCGCATGTTTTGGTGAAGCTTTCTTGCCTCTTCATCCAACAGTTTACGCAAAACTTTTGGGAGAGAAGATAGAGAAACACAATGTCGATGTTTATCTTGTAAATACCGGATGGACAGGCGGAGCTTACGGTGTTGGAAAGAGAATGGATCTAAAGGATACGAGAGCTTGTATAAACGCTATCTTGGATGGAAGCATCAAAGAGAGCGAGTTTGATAAAACCGATGTTTTTGGGCTCTATTTTCCAAAAACTCTAAAAGGTGTTAATTCAGAAATTTTAAATCCAAAAAATGCATGGAAAGATAAGGATGAATATATTAAGACAAGAAATCATCTTGCCAAACTCTTTATAGAAAACTTTAAAAAATATCAAAAAGCTGATGCCGATTTTGATTATTCAAAAGCCGGGCCTAAGCTTTAAGGTTAATTGATGAGCAAACTTTGGTCAGGAAGATTTAGCAAAAAGGGAAGCAGGCTTTTAGATCTCTTTAACGCCTCTCTCCCTTTTGATAGAAAATTATACAAAGAGGATATAAAAGGCTCTATTGCGCACGCAAGAATGCTTGCAAAGCAGAATATCCTAACAGAAGATGAAGCCAAAAGGATAGAGGAGGGGTTAAAAGAGATTCAAAAAGAGATTGAAGAGGGAGAGTTTGTTTTTGACATAGAAGATGAAGATATCCATATGGCCATTGAAAAGAGGCTTATAGCGTTAATTGGAGATACCGGCAAAAAACTTCATACCGCAAGAAGCAGAAACGATCAGATAGCTTTAGATTTCAGACTCTATGTCTTAGATTCAAATAGAGAGATAATTTCTAAAATTTTGAATCTAATTGAAACAGTTTTAAAGATAGCAAAAGAGAATACTTCTGTTATTTTGCCCGGTATGACCCATCTTCAGCATGCCCAGCCTATCAATTTTGCTTATCATATGTTAGCTTATGCGGCTATGTTTAAAAGAGATGTGGAGAGATTTCAAAGCTCTCTTGATAGAAATAACTATTCTCCTTTGGGATGCGCGGCTCTTGCCGGCACGCCTCATCCAATAGATAGAGATTTTGTGGCAAAAGAGCTTGGATTTAAAGGCATTAGCGTAAATTGTCTCGATACGGTAAGCGATAGGGATTTTGCGCTGGAGATTTTATTTAATATCTCCGTTTTGATGATGCATATATCAAGGCTTTCTGAAGAGCTTATTTTATGGTCAAGTTATGAGTTTCAATTTATAACTTTAAGCGATGAGTATTCTACAGGAAGCTCCATTATGCCTCAAAAGAAAAATCCAGATGTCCCAGAGCTTCTTAGAGGAAAGACAGGAAGAGTTTACGGAAATCTTGTATCTTTGCTTACTGTTTTAAAAGGCTTGCCGCTTGCTTATAATAAAGATATGCAAGAAGATAAAGAGGGAGTTTTTGACAGCGTAGAGACTGCTTTGATATCTTTGGAGATTTTAAAAGAGACTCTCTCTACGATGAAAATAAACAGAGATAAAATGCAAAAAGCCTCTAAAATAGGGCATTTGACAGCTACCGATTTGGCCGATTATTTAGTTAAAAAAGGAATTGCTTTTAGAGAAGCTCATTTTATTACCGGAAGAGCTGTTGCAAAAGCTGAAGAGATAGGGGTTGATTTAAGCGAACTTCCTTTGGATGAATTAAAAAAGATTGATTCAAGAATAGATGAGGATGTTTTAGAGACTCTATCTTTAACTAACTCTATGAATGCGAGAGATTCCAAAGGAGGAACCTCAATAAATTCTACAAAGAAGCAGCTTCTGTTTTTTGAAAAATGGCTTGAAGAGATAAGAGGGTAATTTTTTGTATCAGTCCGTTAAGTTATATAAAAGGGGACTGATACATTATATTATTGTTTGAAAGAGTGTAATGAAAAGATTTTTACCACTATCTCCTTTGATTTCCAAACATATCCAAAAACATTATAAAAAGGTTGATAAAATCAAGATACAAAGCCAAAGCCCCTACAATAGCAGCGCGATTGATAGCTTTTGGATCTCCTCCAGAGAGTTCTTCTCCCATCTGCTTGATCTTTTGCGTATCGTAGGCTGTGAGTCCCACAAAAATAATCACTCCGATGATATCGATCCACCACTCTAATGTGGGACTATGCAAAAAGAAGTTGACTACCATAGCGATAATAATACCGATAAGTCCTGCTATGAGGATGGAGCCCCACGAACTAAGATCACTATCGGTAAAATAACCATACAGGCTCATTGCTCCAAAAGTCAAAGCGGAAATGAAAAAGGCGCTGGCAATGGAAGTCTCAGTAAAGACTAAAAAGATGGAAGAGAGTGTCATCCCATCTATGAGGGAAAAAAGAATAAAAAGCACTCTTGCAGTTGAAATATCCATCTTGTCGATACCGGCCGAAAGAGCCACAACCAAAGCCAACTCTATAAAAATCAGTATCCAAATCGTCCAAGGATTGCCAAACAGCAAATGAAGCATAAAAGGTGAATGAGCAGTAGCCAAAGCAGAAAAACCTGAAACCAGAAGACCTATCATCATCCACTCATAGACTGAACGAAGCAGTCGGTTGGTGGAGACTTTGCTCCATTCTGGTAAATATATTTCTTTTGCCATCTTTATCCCTTTTTATAGAAATATTTTAATTATAACATAAATTACTTAACGTTTAGTAAGTAAAATAATAAAAAAAATATATTCAGGGCATTTATACCCCGATTTCAATCTTCGAAAGTTTTGAAAGCTGTTTTTGCT
>Ga0256832_1000564_pt1 | contig 24399 bp, 27 predicted proteins | sample 134614metaG_FD_190534 | JGI IMG/M metagenome (GOLD analysis project Ga0256832, IMG submission 190534) | Hydrothermal vent microbial communities from Lau Basin, Pacific Ocean - 134-614 | ecosystem: Environmental > Aquatic > Marine > Hydrothermal vents | place: Pacific Ocean: Lau Basin | collected... | reverse complement strand
GAACTGATTGCAGTAGTTCCTAAATCCCAAGTGATATTAGAAATAGCGGCTAATGTTTCATTTTTTTTGAAAATCATCGCTCCAATACCACATTGAGTATAAATCTGACCAAATTCACGCGCGCTGCTTGTGCTCATCATGGTGAGGGTTGTTAATGAAGTTGCAATAATAAGCAGTGTTTTTTTATTAAAATTCATAGTTTTATCTCTTTCGATTATATTTTTGAGTAGACTGGGACTCATTAAATTTCAAACTCAAGTGTAAGTTTGAGGCAATAGTTTATACTAAATTAATCAAAGATACTAAAATGGAATGGCTAGCTGTCAAGTCCCGATAGATCATAGTTCCAAAGTTCTCGATTAATTTTATAGGTGAAAACCGCTGTCTGCGTTTACACTACGCATTTTTTATTAAGTGAGTATAAAGCATGTCTGATCCTGCTATTTTAGTCATTGGTCACGGTTCTCGTAGTGTTTCTGCGGTTGAAGAGTTTCATCAAGTGGCTGCACAGTTAAAAAAGCGTTTTCCTGAGCGTTTAATTGAAACGGGTTTTTTAGAGTTTGCACGACCTGTTATTGCACAGGGGTTGGAGAAGTTAATTGCTCAGGGAGCGACTGATATTATTGCTCTACCGGGGATGTTAATGGCGGCAGGTCATGCGAAAAATGATATTCCTAGTGAAATTAATACTTTGATGGCAGCTAACCCTAAAATAAGGATTCGTTATGCAACGGAACTAGGGGTTAATGCTAATATGATTCGCGCGGCAGCGGCACGTATTGAGGAAGCTGAGATGCTATTTTCAGAGGGTTATCATCGCCAAGATACTTTATTAATGGTGGTAGGACGTGGTGCATCTGATTCTGATGCGAATTCAAATATTTGTAAAATTACCCGTATGTTGCAAGAAGGCATGGGCTTTGGCTGGGCGACAACAAGCTATAGTGGGGTAACTAGCCCCTTAGTTGATGCGGCTTTAGAACGTGTGCATGGGATGGGTTTTAAAAATATTTTATTATTTCCTTATTTTCTTTTTTCAGGTCGTTTAATTGATCGTATTTACCAATGGGCTGATGATTATCAGCAAGCGCATTCTGATGTTCAATTAGTAAAAGGGGGATACTTAAATGATCATCCTTTAGTGATTGATACCTTTGTTGAAAAAGTGCATGAAGTAGAACAAGGAACGGGCAATATGAATTGCCAGTTATGCCAATATCGCGTACAAATATTGGGACATGAACATAAGCTGGGCGCAGCTCAAGAAGGGCATCATCATCATGTTCGTGGTGCGGGAACTGATAACGATCAACATAGTCATGAACATGGACATCATCATAGCCATGAACATAAATCATAGCTAAAAAAATAGCTAAAGTGGCTCTCTTACTCTCAAAAAGCTCGCAAAACGTGGCAGACCTTTTTGAGTTCTACCAAAATACTGATAGGTAATGATTGAACCAATAGCAGGCGGGTTTTGTCGCTGTTTTAGGCTAAAACCTGTACCGATTTTAAAACGTAATCCATTTTCATCTTCAACCAGTAATGCACCTAATAGAGTTGCAAATTTACCTTTACCTGCTAAATATTGGATAACCTTTGCTTCCGCATCTTGGTATTTTTTTACTTTTAACAATACTTCACTGCGACCTGATTGATACAGCGCATCAGCACGATGCAACATCAAACCTTCCCCACCTTGAGCAACAACACTGTCTAGTTTTTTCATTAATTCAGCGCTGTTTTTTAGATGATATTGCTTGATCACTTTAAGATGGGGAATGGATAAATCTTTAACTAGGCGTTGCATTGCCTCAATACGTTGCTGGAAAGTACCCATTGCCTGAGGCAATTCAAATAGCTGATAGCTAATTTGTCGCCATTCCTGATCAATGGCTTGCTTTTTTTGCACTGTACTCACTGTTTGTTGAAAATGATTTCTTTCGATCCATAATTCTCCATCCAACGCTTGTTGAGGAAAATCTTTAATAAACCAAGCAGGTGCATGAAAAGGGTTACCTTGTCGTGACAGAAGTTGCTTTCCATCCCAATATGCACGTACTCCATCAAGTTTTTCACTGACTAAATATTCACTAACATCAATCGATTTTTTATATGTTTTCGCCAATAAGAGTTCAGGAATGCTTTTTGCATTACTATCTATCGTGAATATCAGCAAACTAAACAGCGAATAGAATGCAATCTTTAAAATCGTGCTGATTAGATCATTCCCCATTATAACCTGTCATACCAACCGTATTATAACCACTATCAACATAGGTAATCTCGGCCGTTACACCTGAGGCTAAATCAGAACAAAGAAAGGCAGCAACATTACCTACCTCTTCAATAGTGATATTACGACGCAAGGGGGCATTGGCTTCAACATGGGTCAACATTTTACGAAAATCCCCAATCCCTGCGGCTGCTAAGGTACGAATAGGCCCTGCTGAAACGGCATTAACACGGATTCCATGCGGCCCAAGATCATAGGCCATATAACGAACAGCCGCTTCAAGACTTGCTTTCGCCATTCCCATAATATTGTAATTAGGCATTGATGCCACCGCACCAAGATAGCTTAGTGTTAACATCGAGCCATTACGTCCTTCCATCATTGGCTTCGCTTGCTTTGCCATTGCTAAAAAACTGTAAGCACTAATATCATGTGCAATCATAGAACCTTCACGAGTAGTATTCTCTACAATACTACCTGCTAACTGCTCTTTGGGAGCAAAAGCAACGGAATGCACCAAGGTATCCAATCCATCCCAATGTTTTGCAAGCATTTCAAAACACCCTTCAATAGACTCATCACTACCAACATCACAAGGGATAACAAGCTCCGAATCAAATGCTTTAGCAAATTTTTCCACACGCCCTTGAAGGCGGTCATTTTGATAGGTAAATGCTAGCTCAGCCCCTTCACGATGCATTGCTTGTGCTATACCATAGGCAATTGAACGATTACTCGCAACACCCGCGATTAAAACCCGTTTTCCTGTTAAAAAACCCATACATTATCCTGTTGATTAAATAAAAAGGCAGAATCATAACTGAAAAAATACGATTCATCAGTATATTCACCTTGATCCTGCTAAAGATATCTTTATTATTTTCATGAAAATTACGGAAGAGTTATTTTTACTCACCAAATTTTACTCACCAAAGATGCCAACAAAAAAGCCTGTCATATAGACAGGCTTTCTCATCTTAAAGCATTCAAACTAGCAAAGAATTACTTAATTTTAGCTTCTTTAAAAAGAACATGCTTACGAACAACAGGATCATACTTTTTAAGGGTTAACTTTTCAGTCATAGTACGTTTGTTTTTTGTTGTTGTGTAGTAATAACCCGTACCAGCCGTTGATACTAATTTAATTTTATCTCGCATGAGATAACTCCTTATAAAAAATGATAATTAGACTTTTTCGCCACGCTTACGCATTTCGGCAAGAACACTATCAATTCCTTTTTTATCGATAATACGCATACCTTTGGCAGTAAGACGGAGTTTTATCCATCGGTTTTCACTTTCCACCCAAAAACGGTGTGTGTGAAGATTGGGTAAAAAACGACGCTTTGTCTTATTGTGAGCATGCGATACATTATTTCCTGTTACCGGACGCTTTCCTGTTACTTGGCATACACGAGCCATGACCATTCTCCGAATCTATTCTTATAGCAAGCTACTTGAATGATTATTTTTACTTATAAAAAATATTTCAAGTCGCCAAAAAATGCGTGATTCTATACTAACTAGCGTTGAATCAGCAAGAACAATTTTTGCTAGAGCTTGCTCTTCTCACAGTAAAGCCGAATAATCTTCTATTCGGCTTTTTTTAAACCTAAATTCAATTTTTTAAGTAATTAAATGACTTAGATTTAAAACAAACTCTAGATATATAAACAAATATCTGAATCACCTGCAAATTCGAAGAAAGAGGCAGCGCCTACGTAGTCAACACCATCAATAAAGTCATTGGTATCCATTTCAAATAGATCAACTGTCATTTGACAAGCTAATAGACGAACTTCCGCTTCAATACAAAGCTCGCGTAATTCAGCTAAATCAGCAACACCTTTATCTTTCATCTTCTTTTTCATCATGACGGTCATCATGCGTTGCATTCCAGGTAAGGCTTGCATTAACACAGGAACAGGCATTGGCATTGGCATACCAGGGTTGCCAAGCGATGATACTTGAAGATCTAAATTTTTATTCAATAATTGTAAACCATAGAAAGTACAAAAAATTTCTACATCATAGCCTAATGCCGATGCAGTAGATGCTAAAATGAAGGGAGGATATGCCCAATCGAGTGTACCTTTTGTAGCGATCATTGCTAATTTTTTTGTCATGTCGAGTCTCTCAGCCAATGGCAACCATGTATTCTGCTCATCAGAACGTGCCAAATAAATGATACCTTCAGGAACATGTGTGTTCCTAGAAAGGAGGGGAAATTATCCAAGTAAGTGTAACAGAAGAACGTAATATTAGGAAATACTGTATTAGCTTGTTTATGTTTGTCTCTAAATGTGTTTATGTGTCGATATGAAAATATTCTTTAAATTTGATCTTTACTGAAGAGTATTCATAATGAGAGGATATTTAAGCGTACAAACGCTTCTACTTAAACCATCTTAATATTTATTAGATTATCTTAATATGCAAGTTTTAGCCGAAAAAATAAAGAGCTGGGGTAAGGCGTTAGGTTTTCAGAAAATTGGTTTTAGTGATATTGATTTGACAGAAACAGAAAAGCGCTTACAACAATGGATAAATAAGGGTTTCTATGCGGATATGGATTGGATGTATCATCATGGTAGTAAACGCACTCAACCTGATAAACTAGTAAAAGGAACAATCAGTATTATCTCTGTGCGTATGGATTATTTACCACCTAATGGAGCAACTCCTGAATTGGTGTTAAACCATCCTGATGTCGCTTATATTTCACGCTATGCTTTAGGGCGCGATTATCACAAACTATTGCGTAAACGCCTGCAACAACTTGCAACAACAATTCAACAGGAAGTGGGGGATTTTGGTTATCGTGTTTTTGTAGATAGTGCGCCTGTCATGGAAAAACCGATTGCAGTCAAAGCGGGACTGGGTTGGGTGGGGAAACACAGTAATATTCTAAGTAAAGAATCAGGTTCATGGTTTTTTCTGGGTGAAATTTATACCAATTTACCTTTACAATCGTCTGAAAGCGTTAGCGATCATTGTGGCGACTGTACTGCTTGTATGGATGTTTGTCCGACACAAGCCATTGTTGCACCTTATATTGTTGATGCTCGACGTTGTATCTCTTATCTCACCATTGAACTTAAAGGGGCTATTCCTGAAACGTTTCGTCGTGTAATTGGTAATCGTATTTACGGCTGTGATGACTGTCAGCTCATTTGCCCTTGGAATCGCTTTGCAAAATTCACCGAACAGTCTGATTTTTCTATTCGTAATAAACTTGACTGCACTCATCTACTAGAATTATTTGCATGGACAGAAAATGAGTTTTTATTCAAATTACAAGGTTCACCCCTTAGACGTATGGGCTATGAGCGTTGGTTGCGTAATATCGCGGTTGCTTTAGGTAATAGCCCTGCAAATGAAAGCATCATTATGGCATTAAAGAGTAAAAGGGAGCTATGTAATGCGCTAGTCAAAGAACATATTGATTGGGCATTAATACAGCTACAAGCTAATGCTAAGACTTAAAAAGACTGCTTAAATGCGTGCTTGGGGTCTATCAAATCCTTTGGGTGTTTTGCGATACAGCTAGTATTAATATACTATACGCGCCGATGCAAATCCTCCTATCATCTTATCATCACCTTTACATCCTTGAATTATATTGCCAATGAGAACTTATATATTATGTTAAGACGACTTTTAATGGTCATCCTTCTTTTCACTACTTTTGATGCCACTGTGTTGGCGAAGACCGATACAGCCAGTCTTTATGCTGATGCAGAGCAGTCTGTTTATCAGATTCGAGTTATCAATAAAGAAACAGGTAAAAAATCCAGTATAGGTTCTGGATTTATTGTTTCTAAAAATAATATTCTAGCGACCAACTACCATGTTGTTAGCCAGTATGTCAATGATCCTGATGTTTATTTTTTAGAGTATTTATCCAATTCAAAAGAAACAGGGAAATTAGAACTACTAGATTTAGATATTGTTCATGATTTAGCCGTCGTAAGAGCCTCTAAAGCAATGGGAAAACCCTTGGAAATTGATGTAATTCCTGAAAAAGGTGCACGTTTATTTTCTCTTGGTAATCCTCTTGACCTTGGTTTTTCCATTGTTGCTGGTACTAATAACGGTATTTTGAAACAAGATGAAGATGGTAATGTGCTCTTTTCAGGTAGTCTAAATGCGGGAATGAGTGGAGGGCCGACACTTAATGAATCAGGCAAAGTGATAGGTATTAATGTCGCTACAGCAGGTAATAATATTAGCTTTCTTGTCCCTGCTAATTACTTAAAAATAATATTAAAACGCCTAAAAGAGAATAACTTTACTCCTGTTAAAGATCGCTTTGCTCACAGCTCGAAACAGCTTCAAAAAAGCTCCAGTAATATTCTAAAAAAATTAGCAAATAATCATTGGGGACAAGCCTCTATTGGGAATTTTATTGTGCCTACTGAACTGGATAAATCGGTACGTTGTTGGGATACTAGTCGCCCTCCTAAAAAAGAAGACTTATTTCGATCCTTCTATACACGCTGTTCTAATGAAGATGATATCTACCTTTCGGATCAACTTAGCATAGGCAGTATTAATTATGAATATTTGTGGTTGGACAGTGAAAAATTGAATTCGGTTCGTTTTTATCGACGTTATGAGAAGCTCAACAGTAGCGCACTTGCAAGTCATGCGGGAAAGCGTGATGTCACTAATTTTGCCTGTCATACTGCTTTTACCAAAATTGCAGAGCAAAATTTTAAAACCACGCTTTGTCGTCGTGATTATTTAAAATATAAACACCTAAGTGATATCCTCTTTACAACCGCATTGGTTGGACATGATAAAAAAGGATTTATTTTCAATATGGATATTACTGGGACGGATGCTAAAGCTGCCATTGATCTATTTCAAAAAATGTTGGAGGCCTTCAAATGGCACAAGTAATCTTTGAAACAATTGTACGTGGTCGTTGTAATTACTATAAAATCAATCATTTTCCAACCACAATCGGTCGTGCCTTTGATAATGATATTATTCTCAGTGATCCTTCAGTATCGCCCCATCATCTTGAGATTGATCAAGATGAAAATGGCTATTTTCTGCGGAATATTTCTGAGGAAAATGGAACGCTTCTTGATCAACAAAAAATGGATATGCTGGTAACTTCAATTGAACTACCCGTATCACTCAATTTAGGTGATTTAAAAGCAAGGATCTTATCGCATAAAACAAGCGTAGCACCCACCCGAATTAAATCACAATCAAAAGGTTTGTTTCGTTTTTTAAGCCATCCTATTTGGGTTGCTTGCCTCTTTCTTTTAACATTAGGATTGATATTTTTTGATCACTATCAATCAGTATGGATTGAAAAAGATCTACTTTTTTACTTCAATCAATTATTACCACGCCTCTTTATTATGTTAGGGATCACTCTAGTCATTGCTAGCATTAGTCGATTAACAACACACCGCTGGGAAATATTACCCGCACTAGGGATTGCTTCTTTGTTCTTTTTAATCCCTTTGATGCTCGATTATTTAGGTCATTTCTTGAATTATCTTTTTACTTCTGATGTACCTGGAGATATTTTTAGAAATATTGCTCATTTTCTTGTTTTACCTGCATTATTAATGTTTTATATGATCAGGGTACACTTAACCCCTCTACTTCCAGCACTCGGAGCGGCAATATTAGTAAGCTCCCCCATCAGCGCCTATTATCTCAACGATCAGATAGATCAACTCTCTACCTATTCAGGCTTTTCTCCCTTGCCTTCTTACAATCAAACGCTAAGTGCATTTGATATTCGTATCGCTAAAAGCATATCGCTAGCAGATTATTTTAAAGATGCAGATCGTATTTTATCCAAACGAACAAATGAAATGCTACAACAGCAACGTGAGAAAGAATAAAATCTATTCAGAATATCTTTAAGTAGGTTAATTTTTAATCATTTTATCCATAAATAACAATAGTATCGGTTTATTAATGCTCTTTATCGACTTTTTATTGATATAACTAAAATTAATCTGGCTATTTTAAAAATCATGTTGTATATTAATAAAACATTAACGAATCAAAACGATTTTAAAGCTAGTAAGTTCAATAACTTAACTAGGATAAACCAGCTCCCTCGCAACTTTGGGCGAACTTTAAGTTCGCCTTTTTTTTGCCTGCAATTTATTCTATAGTCCTTCATTCCCTCTCTATATAAAAATATACCTCTAATCATAGAATCTATTTAATGCAAAATAATCTTCAACTTGGGATCGTTATGGATCCTATCGAATCCATTACTATTAAAAAAGACAGCACCTTTGCGATGATGCTCGAAGCACAACGTCGTGGCTGGCAATTGTTTTATATGCAACAAAATGATTTATTTGTTGAGAATGGAGTTGTTTTTGCACAAATGACGCAAATAAAAGTAGAAGATAATCCAAAGCATTGGTTTAAGATTATCAATAAAACAACGCAACCATTACATCAATTAGACTGTATCTTAATGCGTAAAGACCCTCCGTTTGATATGGAGTATATCTACAGTACTTACCTATTAGAATTGGCTGAAAAACGAGGCACATTGATTATTAACCGCCCTGAAAGTATTCGTTCTGCTAATGAAAAACTGTTCACTGCTTTATTTCCGCAATGCTCACCTGAGACTCTAGTGAGTCGTGATATGCAGCGCATAAAAGATTTTCATGATCAACACCAGCATATTGTGGTAAAACCCTTAGATGGTATGGGAGGGTCTATGATTTTTCAAATTCGTCAAGGAGACACCAATCGCAATGTTATTTTAGAAGCAGTTACAAATCATGGTCAAAAAACAATTATGGCGCAACGTTTTCTTCCCGAATATACCGCAGGTGATAAGCGTATTTTACTGATAGATGGCGAGCCTTTCCCCTACGCACTTGCTCGTTTGCCAGCTAAAGGAGAAGGACGTGCTAACCTTGCAGCAGGAGCAAGTTACAAAGGCGTAGCACTTAGTCCGCGTGATAAAGAAATTTGCCAACAAGTCGCACCTATCCTAAAAAAAATGGGTTTAGTATTTGTAGGTTTAGATGTAATTGGTGATTATTTAACAGAAATTAATGTCACTAGTCCCACCTGCATTCGAGAACTCGATCACTTATATTCAGCTAATATTGCTGGATTATTAATGGATGCAATTGAAGTCAAACTAAATAACTAAAAGAGAGAATCAAAAATGAAATCCCGTGTAAAATGGCTTGATAATATGAGTTTTGTTGGCGAATCAGCCAGTGGTCATTCAGTCGTTATGGATGGTCCACCTGAAGCAGGAGGACGTGATTTAGGTATACGTCCAATGGAAATGCTACTCCTTGGTTTAGGTGGTTGCTCTTCTTTTGATGTGGTATCAATGCTAAAAAAAGGACGACAAAATATTAATAATTGTGAAGTTGAAATTAGCGCACAACGTGCAGATAGCCAGCCTAAAGTTTTTACTAAAATTCACCTACACTTTATTGTAGAAGGAAAAGATTTGAGTGAAACTAAGGTAGCAAGAGCGATTGAACTATCCGCAGAAAAGTATTGTTCAGCTTCCATTATGCTCAGCAAAACAGCGGTGGTAACGCATGACTACGAGGTCATTCAAATTTAAAAAAAAGCCCTGTTAGCAACTATTTACAAATATTCATTTATACTTTTGATAAGGCCTTTCTTTTGCGTTACTATATCCAGCCATAAACAAATAAGAAGTGAAATAGCTTAAAGTCACCTCAAGAAAAGTATTACTGAACTTAAAACGAAGAAGTAAAAAACTTCTGACCCCGAAATACCATCGATACAAAGGAGTAATATGAATATTGTAAATAGGGCATTTACAACCACCTTTTGCGTCCTGCTTTTAAGCTTTTCAAGCTATGCTCAAGCAACGCCTAAAGATAATGTAGATCAACTTAATATTGCAGATTTGCAATTAGCTTATCAACTATTAGTCCTTAACCAATCCAATGCCACCCAACAACAACAATTTCAAAAGCAACAAAATAAACTCACTCAACGAGCGACTTTAATTGCAAAAAAACAGTTAAAAATTCGTTATCGCTGGGGTGGAACAAGTCCTAAAAAAGGCTTTGATTGTAGCGGTTTAATCCAATACTCTTTCAAAAAAGCCAATATTTCCTTACCAAGAACCGCAGCCTCCCAATACAAAGAAACCAAACGTATTTCGCTATCTGAACTTCAATCAGGTGATTTAATTTTTTTCCATACCCGTCGTCGCAAACAGGTAAAAGTCAATCATGTTGGAATCTATTTAGGCAATAATCAATTTATCCATGCGCCACGCAAAGGAAAAACAGTCACCATTGCCAAACTTAACCGCTATTGGAAAGAAAAAATAGTCGGTGCGGGAAGGATTTAGTCTTTTTGGAATACAAGCCTAGGCTTGTATTCCTTATCTGTACTTACACTAAAAAGATTAGATCAAACTTTCCTTGGTAGTATTATCTTGCAATTGTGGGTCTATCTGTCTTTTAGGTATGGAAGGTTGTTGAATCTGATAGCGTGGATCAGGCATCATTCTTATTTGTGGTATACCTAAGAATAAAGGTGTATTCGCAAAACCATTTTGGAAGAAGGGATCATTAAACAACCCCCCTCTAAAAAAGGGATCTTGAAATAAATGCCCTTGCGTCCCTCCAAAGGGTTGGTTAAATTGCTTGAAAAATGGGTGATTAAATGGTGAGTTCATTCCCTGAAATGCTTGCATAGGATCCCCCACACCAAAATTCATATTGAGTGCATTAATCAATGATTGCTTTTTATCCGATGGAAGGTCTTTTTGCTTTTTCACCTGCTCAATAATTTCTTCTTTTTTACCTTCAAAACTAAATTGTTTACTCTCATCTGCTTTATTTTTGTAAGTTACCTCTGCCCGATAGCGTCCATTGCCAATGGTTTGCACTTGTACCGACTCAAAACTACCCAATACATTCGCTTGTTGTTTTATACCATTATTACCAAATTTAGGTAGCTGAGGTGCTAACCAAGATGGATTATTAAAAGACTGAGCTTGTGGCAGACTTTGTATTTTTCTCTCTCCCAATACCACTTTAATATCCGCTACTTTTCCTTTGCTGACTACCTTAAAGCTGACTTCAGTCTTTGGTTTTATAGCATGAATTAGCCCTGATAATTGCCCTGCGGAATACAATTTTTGATCACTCAAACTCAGTAAGACATCATTTACTTTTAAACCTGCTTTCTCTGCGGGAGAATCTTTACTAACAGAGCGAACTAATACGCCCTGCCCTTTAGGAATAAGATCACTTAACTGAGCGGACAGTACAGGAGGAATATCCCCTAAAGTAACGCCTAACCATGATTGCATTTGTTTTCCTGCTTTTATCTCTGCAGTCGCTTGCGTTGTTTGATTATTATCAGCAAATGACATATTCGCCTGCGTTGCAAGTAAAGCTAATACAGCAATACTTAGGTATTTTGGTTTGATTCTTTTTTTCATAATTAACCTCTTCAATTTTTTAGATAACAAACTAAATCTCTCCCTAAAAATTTAGGACTGAAATGATTATTTTTCAATATGAAAGCAGTTAATTTTCTTTAACTTAAAGGTAATGAAATATTAATTTAAATAACGACCTAGCTTAGGCTATTCCAAGAAAATAAAGACGCAAAAACACTACATCTTTGAGAGTCGTTTTAGAATATCAATTAAAAACAAACCATCTTTACCACTTAAAAAATGATTCTCTTTGGTTAAATAAATAAGTGATTGTCCTCGTAATGCCCATACATTGTTCATATTTTGACTTTCTGGAGGGACAATAAAATCGTATTTACTAGGTCTGGTTTTGCTTTCATTGTTACGAATAATGGAAACATAGGGAATACGTGGGTGAGGCTGTTGGTTTAACCAATAGAGAAAAGTATTAGGCTGTGCTGTTTTTAGATCCGTATAAAGACTGCGTGAGTCTCGAATAGTATGCTCTCCCATTGTATTAAGCATAATTCCAAAAGGAGAATTAGCTGCTAAATAGGCAATATTGGCAATCGGTGTGCCTAGATGCGGTGTACCAATCGTAATTAATGCGGCAGCTGGCACATGACCTGGAGTTACAAGGTATAAACGCGCCACAATACCTCCTGAGGAATGCCCAACAAATATAATAGGCTCATTACGAATTGCATAGAGATGATCTAGATATTGTCTTAGTATATTGCTTTGCACATAAATAGGTGCTTTTGAAGGTAGGTCTACACTGAAAAAGGCATCAGGTTTTGCGTTGGTATTGTGAGGAGCTAATAGCCCATATTGATTAAAACTATAGTTTCCTCCATCTTTCCATCCTGCCAATAGAAGTCCATTCGTTACCTTTGTTGTGCGCCATGACATACCATCAGCCATATGCCCGTGAATCAATACCATTGTTTTAGCTTCTAGCAATGAAGGCAGTAGCAATAAGGTCAATAGAAAAATACTGAATAAAAAACTAAACTTATAATGATAGCTTATCATATCATTCCCTCATGATGATTAAATGTATTACCTTCGACTTAGATGACACCTTATGGGCCTGCGAACCTGTCTTGAAAATGGCAGAGAAGAAGTGTTATGCGTGGTTTAAACGTTATTATCCCAAAATAACGAAAAACTATAGCGAACAACAACTTTTCGAAAGCCGTCAACAGTATATGCACACTCACCCTGAACAGGTTTTTAATTTGACTCAAATTCGCCTTGATTGGTTGGCACAAATTGCAGATGAATTTTCCTACCCCTCTCAAATGGTACAGGATGCCTTTCATATTTTCTGGTTAGCACGAAATCAAGTGACTTTATTTGAAGGTGTATTAGAAAGTTTAGAACAGTTATCTGCAAATTTCAGCTTAGGTGTGATCAGTAATGGTAATGCAGATGTGGATCAGATTGGTATTGGCAAATACTTTGATTTTACTGTCAATGTTATCGATGCAGGTTTTGCAAAGCCTGCTCCTGAAATATTTCATCATGCATTAAAGTTAGCCAATTGTGCAGCAGAAGAAACAATTCATATTGGTGATAATCCAAAATGCGATGTGCTCGGTGCGTTAAATGCAGGCTTATATGCAATATGGTATAACCCAGAACAAAATACTTGGTTAGAAGATAAAAAACCAAGCGCCATTATTCAAAAATTGAATGAAATTGAAACAAAGATTAATTTTATTGGGTAAGGTGGTTTCAAGTAATTAAGTTACTAACCTTGCTCCTGCATTCCCACAAAGATGTGATAGATATTATAAGGTAATTAATATGCAGCATAGCCATCTCATTAAAGATACAAGATATAGCCGTGATCAGTGGATTAAACGTTTATGGATATCTAATCATCAAGATGATCAGCAAATGATTAGTGATGCAGTTGACTATATATTGCAAATAGAATCAACGCATCAAGCATCGTATATACCTATAAGCCTTGATGTTGCAAATACCTTATTAAGTTTACAAGTCGATCAAGTAACCCTTATTGCTACTTTACTCAGTGATATTAGCCTGAATGATATTTTCTCTATCGAAGATATTGAGCGTGATTTTAATCAGACCATTGCTATTTTAGTTAAAAATATGCGTGTCTTGCATAATTTTAAGTCGCCTGTAGAAAAAGGGGTTGCCATTCCTGCACAGGCAGAAAAATTACGCCGTATGCTGTTGTCAATGGTCGATGATGTACGTGCAGTGCTAATCCGTCTAGCTTGGGATTTGCAACAATTACGTTTAGTCGCAAATTCAGAGAATGAAATAAAACAAGCCTTTGCAACCGAAACAATGGCAATTTACGCTCCCCTTGCTAATCGTTTAGGCATTAGTCAGCTAAAATGGGAAATGGAAGACCTTGCCTTTCGTTATTTAGAACCCGATTGTTATCGGCGTATTGCAACCTTATTGGCTGATAAACGTCTAGAACGCGAAGCGTATATTGTAAAGTTTACCAACACATTAGAAACCTTATTAACAGAGCATAACATTAAAGCCAAAGTTTATGGTAGACCCAAGCATATTTATAGTATTTGGAAGAAAATGCAACGCAAACAGATCGACTTTGATCAGTTATATGATTTGCGTGCAGTACGGGTGATTGTAGAAAATAATCAGGACTGCTATGCCGTTATTTCTACTGTTCATGCCGCTTGGCAATATATTCCAGAAGAATTTGATGACTACATTAATAACCGCAAAGCTAATGGTTATCAGTCGTTACATACGGTGGTCGTAGGGCCAGAAAATAAAGCGGTTGAAATACAAATCCGTACTAAAGATATGCATCTATTTGCAGAATTAGGAGTGGCAGCGCATTGGCGTTATAAAGAAGGCGGTTCTCAAGATAGGGATATGGAACGGGTGGTATCATCATTGCGGCGTTTACTAGATAATGAAGAGTCTGATTCTGAATTATTAGAAGATTTTCGTGCTGGTATTTTTCCTGATCGTGTCTTTGTTTTAACCCCTAAAGGCGATATTTTTGATCTCATAAAAGGATCTACTCCTATTGATTTTGCCTATGCCATTCATACCCATGTTGGACATCTTTGTATCGGTGCTAAAGTCAATGGCGTGATTGTTCCATTAGATTATAAATTACGCAATGGCGATAAAGTGGATATTATTACAGGAAAAAAAGAACAACCTAAGCGCAAATGGCTCAATCCTGTCCTAGAATATGTAGGTTCAGCAGGAACGAGAAGTAAAATTCGACATTGGTTTCGTCAACAAGATCATGAGAAAAACTTGAAAGATGGAATGATGGTATTAGAGCAAGAGAAACGCCGTTTAGGTATCAAGAAATATGATATCGCTCAATTGGTCAAACGTTTTAAACTGCAAAGTGAAAAAGAGTTTTTAATTGCCTTAGGACGCGGTGATATAAGTGTTGCTCAATTAACCGATTATATTGAATTACCCGATAAAAATGAAGTTAAACTCAGAAAAATACGTGTTAATCAAAAATCTAATCATCAAGGAATTCAAATACAGGGGGTTAGTAATTTATTAGTAGAAATATCGAACTGTTGTCAGCCTGTTCCAGGGGATCAGATTATTGGTTATATTAGTATTGGTCGTGGTATAAAAATTCATCGTAGTGACTGTACTAATGTGCAAATAAAAAATCTCACCTCAGAACAACAACTCCGATTGACCGATGCCAGTTGGGGAAACGAAACCACAGCTTATACAGTTAATATACAAGTCACAGGCTTTAATCAACCAGGATTTCTACGTGATGTAGCGGATGTATTAGCAAAACAACAGATTAATGTATCTAATATTTCGATTGAACAGGGTAAAACGGATTTAATCTCAATTCTTACTATCGAAGTATTGATAGAAAACCTAAAGAAACTCTCTGATGCATTAGAAAAAATTGAAGAGTTGCCAAATGTAATGGATGTAAGGCGGAAAAGCTAATGAGTGTAATTACAAAGATTGCCCCTGATAACTATGATGACTTAGCCATAATGGTGGGTGAGTTATTAGATGAAATTATGCAATTAAGCAATGATCCTGTTTTTAAATTTGATCAAGCTGAAACAGCAAAAAGAGCAAAAGCATTAATTGAAGAAGACAAATATTGGGTTTTTATTGCGATGAATAGCAACAACAATGCTGTCGGTTTTGTTTCACTTTATGAAAGTTATGCTTTATATGCCGAAGGTGCCTATGGAACAATTCCTGAACTTTATGTGCGATCAGCTTATCGTTCACAAAATATTGGTAAAGATTTGCTGGATAAGGCGATTGATTTTTCCCAGCAACGAGGTTGGAAACAACTAGAAGTTACCACACCACCATTGCCTGAATTTGCCAGAACCTTGCAATTTTATCGAGAAAATAGTTTTCAAATTACAGGCGGACGCAAGTTGAGGTTAAAAATTTAATGGTTCAAGCGCATAAATACACTTTATTAGCTTAATTATTAACCAAACAGACAAATGTGCTGGGAATAACAGCAAATATCGTTGACTATGGCGCAAAATGCTATATATAATTCAAACAGCTTGGAAGTACGCGTTATATTTATGCAACACCATTGCGATGTTTCACCTTAGTGTTTCATCCTGTTTTTCATAATTCATAGCAATATTTTTCAGCGTGTCGGCCTTGTTTTCTAGGGCTTCCAATTACATTTGAATAAATAGGATATTAATATGTCAACAACGACAGGAACAGTAAAGTGGTTTAACGAATCTAAAGGTTTTGGTTTTATCGAACAAGAGTCTGGACCAGATGTTTTTGCTCATTTCAGCGCAATCGTTGGTGAAGGTTTTAAAACATTACAAGAAGGTCAACGTGTCGAGTTCACTGTAACACAAGGTCAAAAAGGGCCTCAGGCAGAAAACATCGTAGCAATCTAAGTTCGCTACGATACAAAACTAAATTTTGATCATATAAGATCAAAATTTAAAAAGGTGAAATTTTAAAGATTTCGCCTTTTTTTATGCGTCGCTGTATTTGATATAGCCTCAGGTATAACAGGATCATAACCACCTTTAGCCCAAGGGTGACAGCGCAAAATACGCTTTATTCCCATCCATGATCCTTTAATCGCCCCATAATGAGCAATTGCTTGATGCGTATAATGGGAACAAGTCGGCGCATAGCGACAATTACTACCAAGTACAGGGCTTAAAAATAATTGATAGCCACGGATAATGATCATTAGCAATTTTTTCATTAACCATACAGCTCTTTAGGATCAATCAGTGGTTCAGAGTCAATAATGACCGCATTGCCCTTTACTAATTTATAAAAACATTGTCGTCTTCCTGTGTGGCAAGCCGGGCCTGTTTGATCGACTTTAATTAATAAAGTATCTGCATCACAGTCAATGCGTAGTTCTTTTAGCATTTGTACCTGTCCTGAACTTTCTCCCTTACGCCAATAAGCTTGGCGTGAACGAGACCAATAACAAACACGATTTGTTTTTAATGTCTCTTCAATAGCAGATTGATTCATCCATGCCATCATTAGCACTTCACCGCTATCATATTGTTGTGCGATAGCGGGAATTAAACCGTCCTGATTGTATTTTAAGGTAGCTAATGAGTCAGATAATTTGACCGGGTTGTTTGCGCTCATAGCCCTGTTCCTCACATTTTTTCAAATAATCTGCCCAGTTTTGTTCATAATTATCCCCTAATTCACGCAATAAATCCCAGCTATAGAGTCCGCTATCATGATTATCATCAAAAACGAGTTTTATTGCATAATGACCCACAGGTTCAATGGCTTTGATATTGACGTTTTCTTTTCCTAATTGAAGCTTCTCCTGTCCAATACCATGCCCACGCACTTCTGCCGAGGGAGATGAGACACGTAGATACTCACAGCTTAAATTATGCGAAACCCCATCAGGCCACGTCAACTCTAAAATCTTAGAGGTTTGGTGTAATGCTATATTTGTTGGTGTCATGATTGATTTTCCTTATTAAAGAATATAACGACTCAAGTCTTCATCAATCACCAGTTCGCCCAGTGATTTATCCACTGCTTTTGCATCAATGACTAGAGTCGGTTCACAGTCAGGCGCATGAAAAAGAGTTTCTTCTAATAAACGTTCCATAATCGTATGTAAACGACGCGCACCAATATTTTCAGTACGTTCATTCACCAGATAGGCTGTTTCTGCCAATTTTTTAATACCATCATCGGTAAAGTTAAGCGTTACACCTTCTGTTTTAAGTAAACCGATATATTGTTCGGTCAATGATGCATTGGGTTCTACTAAAATACGCTCAAAATCATTCGCTGTCAGTGCTTTCATCTCTACCCGTATCGGTAAACGACCTTGTAATTCAGGGATTAAATCAGAAGGTTTTGCTAAATGAAAAGCTCCTGAAGCGATAAATAAAATATGATCCGTATTGACAATGCCGTATTTAGTTGTAACAGAACAACCTTCAATTAAAGGCAGTAGATCACGCTGTACTCCTTCACGTGACACATCAGCACCACCTACTTCACTTTTACGAACCACTTTATCAATTTCATCAAGAAAAACGATGCCATTTTGCTCCACATTATGCAAAGCTCGCGCTTTTAGGTCATCTTCATTGACCATTTTATGCGCTTCTTCTTCCGTTAATTCTTTTAAGGCATCTTTTATTTTTAATTTGCGCTTTTTAGTTCCACTCCCTTTTAGATTTTCAAACATGCCTTGTAATTGACTAGCCATGTCCTCCATTCCAGGTGGAGTCATAATTTCAACCCCCATTGTGGTATTGGATACTTCTATCTCGATTTCCTTATCATCAAGTTTGCCTTCACGTAATTTTTTACGAAATTTTTGACGAGTTGAGTTCTCAACAGCAGTTTTGTCATCAGAAGTATCTAACCAGCTCTCTGTTCCCATTTCAGATTTAGGACGGGGTAATAGAATATCTAAGATACGATCTTCTGCTGCATCCTGAGCGCGATATTGTACTTTTTCTACTTCTTGTTCACGGGTTAATTTAACCGCTACCTCTGCTAAATCACGGATAATTGAATCGACTTCTTTACCCACATAACCAACTTCAGTGAACTTAGTTGCTTCTACCTTAATAAAAGGTGCATTCGCAAGGCGTGATAAACGCCGTGCAATTTCTGTTTTACCAACACCTGTCGGACCAATCATCAAAATATTTTTAGGGGTAACTTCACGGCTTAATTCAGGGGCTAATTGTTGTCTACGCCAGCGATTACGCAATGCAATTGCCACTGCACGCTTTGCATCGGCTTGTCCTACAACGTGTTTATCTAATTCCTGAACAATTTCTCTAGGTGTCATTGACATGAGGAGTCTCTTAAATATAAATACAGTTCTAAACTATTTACAATTCTTCAATGGTGCGATTTTGATTCGTATAAATACAAATATCACCTGCGATGGATAAGCTTCTTTCTACAATTTCACGCGCTGTTAAATCGGTATTATCTAATAAAGCACGCGCAGCAGATTGAGCATAGGGGCCACCAGAACCAATGGCAATCAGATTATCTTCAGGATCAATCACATCCCCATTGCCAGTGATAATCAAAGAGGTTTTAGCATCAGCCACCGCTAATAATGCCTCAAGTTGGCGCATACCACGATCAGTACGCCAATCTTTAGCCAATTCAATAGCAGCACGGGTTAGATTACCATTAAAGGCATTGAGCTTGCCTTCAAATTTTTCAAATAAAGTAAAGGCATCCGCAGTACCACCTGCAAATCCTGCAATCACCCTATCATTATAAAGGCGACGAACTTTACGTGCATTGCCTTTCATAATGGTATTACCTAATGAAACCTGCCCATCACCGCCAATGACAACATTACCGCCACGACGAACTGATAGAATCGTTGTTCCTCTATATTGTTCCACACATGCTCCGCTGAAATTAATTTATAGTAGCCTTGATAGATTGGGTTCAGGCTACATTTTTCAAGTTTAAACTATAGAGCATCTTTATTCATTCAAGATTTCTTCTAGTAAGCAATAATTAAGTAGAACTTATGATGCCTGTCGATAGGTTGAAATACGATTGTTCCAACCTGCTAACCAACGTTGTTCATTACGGCTACGGGGTGAGTTTCTAACTCTACGCTGAAGAACACGCATAGCAGCATTTGCAAATTCATTCAATGCCTCAGCCCCTGGAGAGACAGGACGCATTTCTTCTAACACCTGTAATAAACCCCAGTTTTGTCTCTTATAACCACCGTGACGATTTAAGCCTTCACCTTTGAAATTGACATAATCAATCAAGGGATACCAACCACCACGAGAATTTGCCACAGCATTTAAATTACCTGCCACCATTGGACGTAAATGAGGAGGTGCGGTCGTCACTAATTTAGGCATAGCACGTTGTGCACGTTGCATAATATATTCTGCTTGCAAATAGCGTGTTTCGTATAAAATTCTTTGTAACTGTTGTACTTGAGGATTATTTTTATCACGCATTAACTGTGCGCGTGTTTTCCAAGGTGCGCCAGTATGCTTTGCTCGCTGCACCCATAATGGTAAACGCACACCACGAGACTCTAAATAACTCAATAACCCTGGAAAAGTGTTACCAAAACTTTGACGACGACCTGCGGGATACCATGTGAAATGACCAATCCCCATAGAGGCAAAATCTTCACCTTTATTCCAATGAACTAACTTATTAACATCACCGCCACTTTCATTTTGAAATATTTTATCGCCAATTTTACGTACCTCTTGCACTGATATTCCAGGCATACCCGCCGCCATTTGTTGTTGGCGTTGAACAGGTTGAAATTGAGGTTGAGGTTGAGGTTGAGGTTGAGGTTGAGCAGGAGGAAACTGTTGAAAGATCCTAGACTGATGATGCAATGCTTGTTTTTTAAATCGTTGCGATGCAACTAAAGCTTGGGGGGCAACTTGTCGTTGAACTTTAACTTGACGACGTTGCGGAACAGCTTGGCGTGCTTTTAGCGTATTACTACTATTATGTGAAATAACCTGTGATGCAGTTTTTTGAGGGGGTGTCATACGCGGAGAATTTTGGCTACAACCAGAAAGTGCATAAATAGCAGAGACAGTAAGGCCAATGAGGATTTGTGGTTTCATTTTTTTCGCCATTATTATTGTTATTATTGTTGGCAACAAGGTTATTTGGGGTATACCTGATGCCTCATCTGTAGCTTTTTTATACACTACTAAGGGAAAAAACTTTAAAAAGCTACATTGTGTAAAGAGTATAATGATTGTTCAATTAATTGGCTATGAATTAACGATAAGCTGTAAGAAGTTCCTAATTGCGATTTTTTCACTACCATGCATATTTTCCCTAATACGCTAACTTGAGTTAGACTTTACAGCTAATGTCATAAGAAAAAATAGATATTTTGAAGTGTATCAAGAGAAATTCAAAACCAATAAAAGCAAATACCAAATGGCACTTCAAACAATAACCGTCTGCGCCGAACAATATCGATACAATTTTTTAATAGACTGTCAAGGTTATAGAGAAGCGGTCAAAGTGTGCAATTTATTAATCGATGAACTTCCAGAATACGAGCAAGGATAGATTAATTGTCAGTTTACTGTTTTGTCATTAAGCTTACCCAATTTTGGGTTGAAACGTCCATTGTTTCCAATATAAGTTGTGGGAATAAGCCGAAGAAGAGCACAATAAAACATATTATTAATGCGATTAAGATTTCACGTTTTTTTAAGTCTTGTGCATCGAGAATGGCTTGATTGCGACATTGCCCAAGAAAGCTTTTGCGAAATAGTTCTAATATATAGGCGGCACTGAGAATAATACCAAATAAAACTGCAATCCCTATGCCTGTGTAGTGACCTAAGGCACTAAGAATTAATAAAAGTTCAGCGGGGAAGCCACTCGTTGCGGGTACGCCAATATTAGCAAGTGCTAGAAAAAAGAAAAAAGAGGTCAACAGGGGCATTGTTTTAGCGATTCCGCCGAGACTCACCACATCAGTCGATCCAATGCGCTGATAAAGGAATCCAGTGAGTAAAAATAGCCCGCCTGCAACCATAGTAAAGTTAAGTAGTTGAAACATAGCACCTTGAATGCCTTGTTGACTCATGGTGGCAAGGGCAATGACAATCAACCCCACATGGCTTAAACTCGAAAAAGCTAACATGCGTCTGATATTGCTTTGATTGAGTGCCGCAATACTGCCATAAACAACTGCAATAAGACCTAGCCCAACCATTAAGCTTTGAAAGCTTTGTGCCGCATCGGGTGCCAGTGGCAAGGTAAAACGCAATAATCCATAAGCCCCAAGTTTTAAACCGACAATGCTAGCAACACTTGCAGGATGCCCTTCTTGTGCTAATACAGGTAGCCATGTATGCATTGGAAAAAGTGGCGTTTTGACTCCAAAACCAAATAAAAGCAAAAAGAAAATAATGGTTTGATATTGATTATCGTTAGCTATTGTCACCAATTCAGGATAAGAAAAGACATAATTTCCAGTCTCGCCACCAAGGGCTAATAAAACAAAGGCAAATAGTAACGCTAAACCACCGCCCATCATAAACAGGACATATTTTACCCCTGCATAGCGTCTATTAGCCCCAACACCCCAGAGGGTAATAAGGAAAAATAATGGAATCAGTGAGATTTCCCAAAAAAGAATAAACACTATCGTATCTAATGCGACAAAAACGCCTAAGATCGAGCATTCTAAGATTAAAAGCAGTGCAAAATAGAGATTTCTGAGTTTATTAATACTATTCCATGATGCCAAAATAATAGCAGTGAATAATAAGGTGGTAGCAGGTAAGAACAGCACTGAAATACCATCAATACCCAAGAAATAATGGATATTTAACCCCCTAATCCATGTATATTTTTCAATGTATTGAAACCCTTGCAAACGACTATCGAAACCAATGCTAATTATTAACGCCACTATAAAAGCAAGTAAATTAACCGCTAAGGCAAACCAACGGGCTATTGTAGCGGATATTATCAAGGTTATTCCTGCACCTAATAGGAGTAATAAAAGAAGCCAGCTTAACCATGAAAAATCGGCACTATGCAATGCCATTGAGCCTAATGCCATTATTAATGCCCTCCTTGATGATTGAGAAGTTGTTGATAGACATGACTTAAATTATTCAATGAATGATCAAAAAGACTAAGCCATAGATCAGAGAAAAATCCCATTCCCAAAATAACCACAATAACAATCAATGCCATAGCCCGTTCTGTCAGACGTGCAGGGCGAGTATCCCAACGAGAAGTATCACCACTTGGCTCACCTAAAAAGGCTTTTTGAAAGGCAAATAATAGAAAACCTGCTGCAACCACATTGCCTAAAGCAGCCGCAATAGTCACCAATGCGCCAAATTCAACAATGGAAGATTCCAATACTAAATGCACTGCATCAAAGCCTGGAGTCCCCGGCATTCCCATAATCGCTAAACCTGAAATTAAAAAGGCAATAGTGACAATTGGCATATATTGAAAAATTCCACCAAGACGTGCAATAGAAGCGGTATTAGTGCGTTGCCACACAAGACCAATCATAAACATCAGCCCTGAAATCGCTAAACCAAAATTAATTGCCAACATAATGCCACCTGCAAAGCCTTGTTTATGCAGAGTAAATAAACCAATGCTTAAAATCCCCGTATGACTAATCACGGCATAGGCCATTAAACGACGCAGATTAACTTGTCGCATTGCCAGTAAAGCGGCATAGAAAATACCAATGACAGAAAAGATAATCACAATATTATGCCACTCAATCACGCTTTCAGGCATGATAGGAAACACAAAGCGCAACAAAGCAAAAATACCGACTTTTAAACCCAGTAAAAACATCGGCGCTACCGCCACATTGCCATGTTGAATTGTTTCAGGTAACCAACCATGCAATGGAAAAATGGGAATGCGAATCCCCAAGCCATAAAATAAAGTAAAAAAAGTAAAGGTGGCAATGGCAGGTTCTATTGGCGTGAGCGCGAGTTTATAAAGATCAAAACTCCAATCGCCACCGTGCTGACCTGAGTAGTTCCAGCCCAACATAAAAGTGCCAATTAACATTAGTAAAATACCAACGCTCATATACTGTGAATAGCGGATAATCATTGGCTTAGCATCGACAAAGGTTGCCCAACGATAAAGTAGATACCCCAATGCGATCATTTCCAAAATCGACATCAATACAAACCAAAGCAGATTAACACTCACAAATTGGCTCATTAGCAAGGCTTGAATCAATGCCATAATCGCCAACACGCTTGTTTGATGTAAACGTCTAAAAATAACAAATAATACGCTCAATAAACTTAATAAAGCGGTTAGTAGTACAAATGAGATACTAATTCCATCCACCGCCACATGGTAGGAAAGCCCCAATAGATCAACTTGATTGGCAAACTGCATCTTGTCTGTGCTTAAATCAAACTGATAATACAGTTGCAACGCCAATAACATTTCCAAAACACTGGCTGATAAAGCAATCATAGCCCTAGATTGAGTCCGTACTCGCCATAATATTAAAGCGGTGACAAAGGGTAATAATTGCAATAGCTCTAATAACGGCCATGCCGCTTGTATTTCGCTAAATTGTATTATTGTCTCTTTCATTACCACGCTCCTATAATACAATCACAAACGTTGCCATAATCAAGAGCAATAAATAACGTGGTTTAGAGAGTAAATTATCAATTTTTTCAATATAATAGCCAAG
>Ga0256832_1000563_pt1 | contig 24404 bp, 25 predicted proteins | sample 134614metaG_FD_190534 | JGI IMG/M metagenome (GOLD analysis project Ga0256832, IMG submission 190534) | Hydrothermal vent microbial communities from Lau Basin, Pacific Ocean - 134-614 | ecosystem: Environmental > Aquatic > Marine > Hydrothermal vents | place: Pacific Ocean: Lau Basin | collected... | reverse complement strand
ATTAAGTTTTCAAAAGAAACATGGGAGGCCGGTAAACTCTCCATACTGATCGCAACCAGAGGCGGCACTACCGGCGGAATATAATTCCTTTCCGCCTTTCACATTCCCTATATTAAAAATAGTATCAAAAAAAATTTCATTTGTCAACGGCTTGATTAATATTGACTTAAAAGTTACGATATAATTTTAAGGAGTATTTGGTTAACACTAAATTTTAAATGTTATAGTTTTTATTTTATAAAATTTTTTAACAGGAGAGTAGATGTCAGTTTTGATGGAATTTGCAATGTTTCCGACAGATAAAGGCGAAAGCGTAAGCGAGTATGTCTCAAAAGTAATAGATATGATAAAAAAAAGCGGCGTTTCTTACAAACTATCCCCGATGGGCACCACAATAGAGACCGAATCGATGCAAGAGGCTTTGGAAATTTTAAACAAAGCCTATAAAGAGCTTGAGCCATTTTCAAACAGAGTATATTCAAATGTGAAATTCGATATCAGGAAAAACAAAAAAAACCGCCTAAAGCAAAAGATAGCATCCATAGAAAAACATATAGGAGAGGTTAATAAATAGCCTCTCCTACTCTTTAAACTCGTAAGCTCCTATATCGGGAGCTATTCCGTAATAATCGTAGCTAACGCCCTCTCCTTTGCTCCATTTTATATCCCTATCCACTTCTATCGTATTGGAAGCGTAATTTACACCAACGACTCTAACTCTCTCATTTCCAACTTTTATCAAATCTCCCTCTTTCAAACCGTATCCGTCGGTAAAATAGGAGGCATCTAAAACCTCTATAACTCTTCCCTCCCCGCTTGAAGAGGTAAAAGTCAAAAAGCCTCCTTTATCTATAGCTTCGCTGTTTTCTTTTAGATGAAAATCCATTTTAGCTTCATCTTTAAAATAGAGATCGCTTAAAGCAAAAGAGTGCTCATCTTTGCCGCTTTTAGACTTATATTCGCTAAAAGATCTATAGTTTCTTCCAACCTGAATAAAAGAGATATCCTTATAGATATTATAATCCATTATCCAAGAAGAGGTTTTGTTGCTAATATCTTTAAACATAAATGGAGCTTCCCCTTCGCTTGAGAAAATATTGTTTTTAATTCTCCATCCAACAGCATTACCCAAAAAGAGATCTGCTTCCGTAGAAGAATCTCCAAGCACATTATGCACAAAAACGCTATCTCTAACCAAACCTCTGTTTGCCGAACCTATCATTCCGCCTCTTTTATTATGCCATCCCACATTGTGCCTTACAATCACATGATCGGTAGTAGATTCGGAAGTTTCTTGGCTGATTGTAATTCCAAGACCAAAATTATCATAAACAAGATTATTTTCTACTATCAAATTTTCAGCCCCGTCCACATAAAGAGCGCTTGCCCAAACTTTTCTAACTCCGTTTCTATAAACTCTGTTTCCGGCAACCAATCCGTATTTATTCATTCCAAATACAGAAAACTGCCCTCTTTGATGGCCTATTATATCTATTCCTATAAAATCGTTATCGTTTACTTCATTGTTTACAATTTTAAAATATTTTACATTTCCCAATACCGTAAGAGCTTCGTTATAAGCCCCCGCCCTATTTGGATTTCCGGTATGGTTATGATGGACATGATTTCCTTCTATCGTAATATAAGACATAGGCTTATCTTTTCTCGCTATTACGCTAAGAGCGTGTCCAAGCCTTTTGGTTTCGGGAATATTGGCGTTAGATTCGCTAATTTCATTATTTTTTATAATAATATGGCTTCCAGGCCCATAAAATACAACCCCTTCTCTATTTGGCTTATAGACATGAAAGCCTATAAATTTTATATAAGATACCCCATATCCAACCACCGTATCGCTCATAGCCGTATCATTTCTTGTAATAACCGGTTTTTCTCCGGGATAGTTTCTAAGAGTAATGTATCCCTCTTTCTCATTTCCAGAATGTTTAAATACCACTCTTCCAGGATAAACTCCGCCTCTTACCATTATCGTATCTCCCGGTTTTGCCAAATCCAAAGCGTATTGAATAGTTTTTAAAGGGCCGTCTCCATCTTTTGGGGAAGGATATCTTCCAGACCACTCATCATTTCCGTTAGCAGCAACATAAATGATTCTGCCTCTGCTCTCTTTTGTAACGGCTTCCACTATGACGCCGTCAGATTCCACACCGTTTAAAAAGGCGCTTATTTTATATTTATACTCTCTGTTTGGCAAAAGATTGGAGTCTGTATAGCTGTAAACTCCTCTCTTTTTATAAAGCTTTATAAGTTTTCCGTCTCTATAGATTTTGTAATCGGCCTTTTCATTAGTGTTATCTTCCCATTTTAAAGTAACATCTACCCCGTTAACTTCAACACTGACATTTGTCGGATCGGATGGTTTTGAGATGGCAAAATTCTCTCTATCCAAGAGAAAAATATTATCAACCATACCATCTCCTCTAATCATCAATCCATCCACTTCCAAAAGTTTCTCTTTACCAAAAAGCTTTAAATCGTTTTGAAGGTTTCTTTTGAAATTAAACCAGCCTTTTGGTATATCTTTCAAAGCGATTACCAGATATTTCCCGTAAATGAAATTTTCATCTACCGTATTTGTATAAGTTAGATACTTTATCCCTTTATTTGTCATAACTTTTATATAAAAAACAAAATCTTTATCAAAATTCATATCCATATTGAAAATAAACTGTTCTTTATTTCTCCATTCTCCATTTTTACCTCTAAGCCAATATCCGTTCGCAACTCCGTTTCCTTGAAACTTTATAACTCTGCTTCCAATCTTTTCATCATAAACGTTTTCAACTTTAGCCCCAAAAGGATAGTTGTCATAAATTACCCAAGAATTAATCTCTCCATTTTCCCCATCTTCATATAAACTTTTTTTAGATTCGTTTTCAGTATTCTCTTTTGCTTTTGTTTTTATCGTAAGTTTTGCCCTTTTGGATTCTCCAACATCATTAAAAGCTAAAATCTCATAAGTATATAGAGTATTCTCCTTCAACCCGGTATCCACAAAAGAGTTTGAAAAGTCTACAATATCGATAAGTTTGGAATCTCTAAAAATCTTATATTTTACACCTTCTTCTCTATCCCAACTCAAAAAAACACTGCTATCGGTAGCTTTAGCTTTAAAGTTTGAGGGCGCTTTGGGAATAACAGGTTTTTTATCAAAAGATTGAAGATTATCAAGCTTTAAATTTCCATAAATCCTAAATTTTAAAACTTTTTTTATAAACACCCTCTTTTGAGCATCATTTAAATCTTTTTGCAAATCTAAAACAATCTCTCTCCATCTGCCATCAATTATTTTACTACCAAGACCATGTCTTATAAAATCTTTTTTACCCAAATAATCTCCATCCTGGGCAGTATAAGCTAAATATTTAACTCCATTATCAGTCTCAACCATAAACTCCAAATAAAACTTATCTCTTGCACTTAAATCAAATGAATATTTTAAAGCATTATCTCCTATAGATATTTCATAACCGCTTTTAAGACCAAGTCCACTAAATTTTATAATTCTGCTTTTTTTAACAGAATCATATAGATTTAATATTTTGGAATAATTGACGCCTTTTATCACATGCCATCTGTCCACTTTTCCATCTTCTGCATTTTCATATATTTTTTGGCTTGCAAAAACAAAATTTACAAAAAAAAGTGTAAACATTAAATATATTTTTAAGTTTTTAATCATTTTTCTTCCTTTCCTTCAATAAGTTAATATTTCTATACATTTCTATATCGGTTTTTAAATAAAAAATATTCGGCGCAATTTCGCTCTTTTGATAAAGAAAAATTTTTAGATAAAATATGCTAAAAAAAGAGAGTAGAAGATATGGATAATTACACGATTTTTTTTCTAATTTTTTTCATTTTAGCCTCTATAGCTATATATTTTTTATATCTTTTCGAAAAAGGTGATAAATTAAAAGAGATAAATAATGGAATATGTCCTAAATGTAAAAATAAAAGTGTGGAAATTGTAAATCAAAAAAGCCATGGATGCAGCGGAACTCAAGAGATAACGATAGAGTGTAAGAAATGCGGATATAAAGATTCATTTACTATCTCAAATAACGGCTGTGGAGGAGGAAGTTGCAGAATTTAATTAGTGGCAAGAAAGTTTATATCTTATATAAGGATTTTTAAGATAAGATGGATACCTCATAGAAATATAAAAAGATTTAGTTTGATGAGCTGATATATCTTTGGCAATTACAAAATCCTTTTCAACAAAATTTTTCTTATTTTCTTCTTTATTGCTAAAAAACTCCGGGATAGTAGATTTTGGATTAAACATTGCCGAACCAGATAAATTTTTTCCACTCATAGGATTTGATGCGATTTTTATATTAAGCGTGCATTCTCCTATTTTGTAGTTTCCAATATTTTGAACTTTTCCTAAAAAAACAATAGATTCATTTAATAAAACTCTTCTATGTTTTATATTTAAAATCTTAGCTTTTTTAGTATATTTATCCAAAGCAAAAAGAGTAAAAAAAGCCATCATACTTACTATCAAAAAAGAGGAGAAAATCATAGGCAAAATAAGTTTTTTATCCTTTTGAAGCAAACTTAAAATAACAAAAATAAGAAAAATCCCTCCCAAAACCGCCAAAGCGACTTTATGCCAAATTGTAAGATAGGTCATTAGTAACATTCCGCCTTTACGCTTATATTTAAATCTTTTTTATAGTTTATTTTATCTATTACAACTCTAAAGCCCTTTTGCCCTTTTTTAGGAATTAAATCCTTAATCCATATCGTTTTTTTGCGTAAAGGCTTTAACAAATAAAAATACTTCTTTAAAAAATTTTTAGAAAATTTATATATTTTAACTTTAATTTTGCACTCTTTAAAATCTATTTTACCTAAATTTTTAACCTTCCCCTCTACTATAAATGAGTTTCCGTAATGCAAAAACTCCTGTTTTTCAATGATAACTTTACTCTTCTTAACACTTTTTTGCATAAGAATATCTATAAAGAGAGGAGAAAAAACTAAAAATACAAAATTAAAAAATATTAAAAAGATTGATAATATCGGTCGCTTATTGGAAATAATAATAGAGAGAGTCAAAACTAAAATAAAAAGAAGAAGAACCCAAATATAGGAGATATAATCATAAATACTAAGATGAGTTATATAATTTATTATATCTCTCTTTATCCCTAAAATAATTTGATTCATTTAGAGCGGGATCTCTTCTCCTCAATTCCGCTTATTCCAAAACGCCTCTTAAGCTCCTTTTTTACAAGTTCTGGAGATATATTTTTATATCCCAAAGCTACAAGAGAGTGAAAAAGAAGATCGCAAGCTTCATAAATTATCTCCTCCTCCTTAGAATCCTTAACGGCAAAACAAAACTCTCCAGCCTCTTCCACCACCTTTTTTAAAATGGCGTTCTCTCCCTTTTTAAAAAGAGAGGCTACGTAAGATTTTTCACTTAGAGACTGTTTTCTCTCCAAAATTATGTGATAGACTCTGTCAACTATATCATAATTTGATATAGCCTTCTCATCTATTTCATAAACCTCTTTTGAATTTTTAATATCTCTAAAAAAGCATGAGTATCTTCCGGTATGGCAAGCCGCGCCCCCTACCTGCTCTACTTTCAAAAGCAAAGTATCATTATCGCAGTCTATAAAAATCTCTTTTACCTTTTGGATATTTCCGCTTGTTTCACCCTTCTTCCATATTCTTTCTCTGCTTCTTGAATAGTAATGGGCAATATTTGTCTTTAACGTAAGCTCTAAAGCCTCCCTATTCATATAAGCCAGCATCAAAACATCTTTGGTTTTGAAATCTTGAGCTATAGAGGGAAGAAGAGGAGACTTCTTCCAATCTATTTGATCTAAAATATCTTCTTTCATTCTTTGGATCCAATAGCGCTTTGAATTTTCTTATCCTTAGTATCCACCCAAATATTTGGAACTGCACCGCCAGGCGTTAGGAAAATTTTAGCGTCTCTATTCTCTCTTAAAGCTTCGTTAAATTTAGCTTGAGTCTCTATCTCTCTTAATCTTAAAAGATAAGGAGTCAAACTCTTAGCTATCACACTATTTGCATAAGATTTAGCTTCAGCCTCTATTTTTATGGCATCGGCTTTACCTTTAGCCTCTATCTTTCTTGCCTCCGCTATACCTGTAGCAAGAGCTGCTCTTTTTTGAGCTTCTTGTCTTGCTCTTTCAACCTCATATCTTGTTCTCTCAGCTTCCTGTTTTGCTATCTGAACTCTCTCTATCTGCTCTTTAATTTTAGGAGGAAGAATAATATTTCTAAGCTGAACTGATATAAGCTCTACCGGAGAGCCTTCAAAGGCGTCCAGTCTTCTTTTTATCTCCACCTCTATTCTTTTTGCTATTTCGTTTCGCTTTACAGGCAAATCTTCAGCCGGATATTTTCCTATAACATTTCTTACAATATCTCTAACTATAGGATTGATAATTTTATCTTCCCAGCTAAGTCCCCATCTTGCAATAGTTTGAGGCGCGTTTTGAGGCTTTAGTCTGTATTGAACCGTCAAATCTATGGAGACTGGCAAACCTCTCGCATCCAAAACGGAAATAGCCGGTTTATATTTAATGCCGCTGTTTCTATTTAAAACTATTTCACCTCTTTCAGCTTTACTTGTATAATTGATTACTCTAACTTTGGTATCAACAATAATGATATCTTGGATAAACGGTATATAGACATGAAAACCGGGTCCCAAAGGAACAGGCTCATATTTTCCGGCTGTAACTTTTATACCTACTTCTCCAGATTGAATAACCACAAAAGGTTTTGTAATTATCAAAATAGCTACAAGGAATATAAGAACATATAAAAATCCGGCTTTTTTACCGAAATTATTAAAAAAATCCATATCCCCACCATCATCTTCGTCAAAATTTTTCTCTTCTCTTTTTTTATCTTTTTTAAAATAATCGCTCAAATCTGCCGGCATACTTCTCCTTTATTTTGATTTTAAACATACGTTAAATAGTGCTCATACTTTTTATCCCTGCCGTGAACTACATCGAAATAGGCATCTTGAAGTTTTTTTGTAATCTCTCCTCTTTTTCCATCGCCTATCACTCTTGCATCAACCTCTCTAATAGGAGTAACTTCCGCTGCGGTTCCGGTAAAGAAAGCCTCATCGGCAATATAAACCTCATCTCTTGTAATCCTTCTTCTCTCTATCTCTATTCCCATACTTTTTGCAAGCTCTAAAACAGTTTTTTGAGTAATACTCTCAAGAGAGTTATCGTTTGGAGGAGTTATTAAAACCTTATCTCTTACTATAAAAAAGCACTCTCCACTGCCTTCTGCTATAAATCCCTCTTCATCCAAAAGCAAAGCCTCTTCATATCCGCATTCCAAAGCCTCAAATTTTGCCATTTGGGAATTTAAATAGTTAGCTACCGCTTTGGCCTTTCCCATAGTAGATTTAACAGGACTTCTAACAAAAGAGGATATTTTCACTCTAATTCCGTTTTTAAGCCCTTCATCTCCCAAATAGCTTCCCCACTCCCAAGCGGCTATTGCGGTATGAACCGGAGCGTTTACATGATATAATCCCATAACTCCGTAACCCAAATATATAATGGGTCTTATATATACGTTAGATTCGAAATGGTTTTTTCTTAAAATCTCTATTTGAGCCTTCTCAAGCTCTTCTTGATTAAAATTTGGTTTTATCATCGTGATTTTGGCAGAATCAAGAAGCCTTTTTGTATGCTCTTTTAGTCTAAATATAGCAAGCCCTTTATCGGTCATATAGGCTCTTGTTCCCTCAAAAACCCCATTTCCGTAATGCAGAGTATGGGTTAATATATGAACTTTTGCTTCATCCCAGCTTACAAACTCTCCATCCATCCAAATATATTCGGCTTTTTTCATATCTCTTTATCCTAATGGTGTAATTGTTTTTTAAAAAGCCTTTATTATATCGTATCTTTTATTAAAAATTTGCCTCCTGTAATTTCCTTTGAAACCTCATTTTTTACATCCTCATAAAAAACAACTTCTCTTTTTTTCATCCTTTTTGCAATATACATGGCCTTATCGGAAAATTTCAATATATCATTTATATCTTTGCTATCTTGTGGAAAAATGGAAGCTCCCATGCTTGTAGAAACAGATATCTTATGATTGCCTATTATAAAACTGTTTTTAAAAATATCAAAAATTCTTTTAGAAAAGCTCTTTATGCTCTCTTTTGCCCTCTCTCTGTCCAAAAAAGTTAAAATTATTAAAAACTCATCTCCACCAAGACGCAAAAAAAGATCTTCTCCTCTTATTATACTTCTAATCTCATTTGCCACTATTCTTAAAAGCTCATCTCCTATATGATGTCCTAAGGTATCGTTTATATCTTTAAAACCATTTAAATCAAAATATATAAATCCTAAAGATACCCTATTGCAACAGGTAATATCCAAAAGATAATCGATTTTTTCTTTAAAATAAGCTCTGTTTGGAAGACCTGTTAAAACATCATGATATGCAAGATACTCTAATTTATATTCCATCTCTTTTCTTTTTGTAACATCCAATAAATAACCATTAAAACAGGAGACTTTTCCTTTTTCATCCCTATCTATTAAAATATAAGCATTAAATACTTTTATTTTTTTATCTTTTGTAACTATACTAAACTCTTCCTCAAAAAAGCTAAGCCCCTTTTTTATAGCCTCTAAAATTCTTCTGCCAATTCTATTTAAATCTTTTCTTATAATAATATCTTTAAAAAAAATCTTTTCGGAAATAAAATCAAAAGAGGAATATCCTATATGATTTATTACATTTGGAGAGACATAATCTACGCTAAAAGCATCTTTTGCATTTATCTTAATAACTATAACAGGCCCTTGAACAAAAATATTTCGCTCGTATTCTACAATCTCATGAATATGCTCAAGCTCATTATTTGTTACAGTGATTAAATGAGAAAGAGCTTTTAGTGTTCTTATATAATCCTCGTCAATTTTTTCTGCTTTAAAAATTTCTTTTTTGCCATCTTTGGATTTAGGATTTTCAGAAAGTGCTAAAATAGTCATAGTTTCATTTAAAAGTTCGTTTCTTCTAGAGTTTATATGAAAAAACTCTCCATAAGTAAAAAATCCTGAAACTCTCCCAAAAGATGAAAGATATGAAAGTTCAATAGAGGCTGCATTTTGCAAAAAACGTCTTCTTGCCATGCAAGAATATACAAAAACTCCCTCTATTGCTCTGTTTTTAAGTTTTTTATCGCTTTTTGAAACAGAATTTATAATCAAATCGGCATTCCCCAGTCCAAACTGATAATAGTCTCCTATTTGAATATTCCCGGCAAAATCCAAAGAACCGTCATCATTTTTAGAAATTACCGCTCTTGCAACCTCCATACCATTTTTAATAGTGATCAAAGGAAACTCTATACCTGTTTTTGGAAGCATGGAAGCTGTCTCTTCGCCTAAATAGTGCCTATAGGCATCTACTGCTTTCATATTGTCTATCCTATAAACTCTATTACCGACCGCTGAAGTGATTTTAAGTTTTTTACCTACCGGAATCCACCCGAAACGGTAATCAGTAGAAACTATTAAATGTTTATTTATTAAAACCGCTCCTACAGCCCCATTTTGAATAACTTTATTATCGTGTATAACAAAGGTCTTTTGAAATTTTGCATTGTCTCCGGCAAGCCCTCCTGATAAAACTATATCTTTTGAAATAGTATTAACACCCTTTGCAAACTCCTCTCCGTTTGTATGCAAACCGTCGCAAAAAGAGATAATAACCTTGGAATTTTTATTTATTAAGAGTTTTGCAAGCTCTTTCCCTTTTTGATAACTGTTTCTTTGAGTAACATTCTCAACATAAGCAGTTTTAATCTCAGTTTTTTCAAAAGAGGAGATAGAAACTATAATATTTTCAGTTGTGATTTCACAATCAATTATTTCTCCATCCGTAGTAGAGCCTATAATCTTTGCTTTTGGAAATATCTCTTTTAACTCCAAAACAAGGTTAGTTAGAATATTTTTGTCGCAAATACCGCTAAAAATTTGTATGAGAATTGATTTTGAATTATTTATTTCATCTACAGGAATATTTGAAAAATCTTTTTTACCTTTATATTTAACGATATAAGTTTTCAATATTTAACCTTTTTGCGACTTTTATAACTTTAATATCGTTAAAAGAGAAAAATTTTTTATAATAGTATTTTAGAAGAAGCGCTTATACAAGCCGTTTCGCTCTTTAAAACAAGAGGTGTTTGGAAGCTAAAACCTTGAAGATTTTTAAAAAATTCTCTCTCTCTATCGCTAAAGCCACCCTCAGGTCCTACAATAAGCTTATTTATATTATTAATATCTTTAACCTCATCTCTATTAAAATCCAATACGATTAGATTATCTTTGTCTATTTCTTCTATGCCTTTTTTTACTTCAAGCTCCATAAGAGAGCTTCTGCCGCACTGCATACAGGAATTTATCAAAATACGCTCTAATCTTTTTAAATCAACTCTAAAATTTTTCTGACTCCTATCGCAATATAGAAAAGTGATTTTGCCGACTCCTATCTCGTTTAGCATAGGCAAAGCCCTCTCTATTGTTTTTGGATCCACAATGCACCAAAAGAGATGAAAAAATTTAAAAGGCTTGACTATTTCCTCTTTTTTTCCGATAAGATTTAATATAGCCTCCCTTTTATCAACTCTCTCTATCTCATAAGAGTATAAAAAATTATCCGTTAAGTTTCTAACATCTATTTTATCTTTTACTTTAAAACGCCTAACTTTAAAAAGATATTTATAAACATCTTCTTTTACGCTTAATATGCTCTCTCCCGCCCTTTTATCGTAAACAAATTTCATCTTCAAAAAATATACGCAAAAGCTATCGCAACAGATAATAAAATAATATCCGCCACATACTTTTTCACTGCAAAAGATTTAAAAACCTTCTGAGCCTCCAAATCCCTGTAGCTTGTCTTTTTATATCTTTTATATTTCATAATGGAAGTTATAAAAATAACTATCCAAACAGCTATCATTATAACTATATCAATTTTAAATGCAAACTGCTCTACCGTCCAGACCAAAAGACCGGTAAACAAAATAGCCGCAAGCAAAAGATAGTATTGAGGGGCCAAAAACTCTATCTGCTTTCCAAGAGAAGAGAAAAGCTGCTCTTTTGAAATAAAATATATATTTAAAATCGCCAAAAAATATAAAAGCCCTATAAAAAGCTTATGAGTCCACATAGCCGCCGAGAGGAGTTCTTGCAAGATATATCCTTTTTTGGTTTTATTATAGCGAAATTGAAATAAACAAAAAAATGAAATTAGGCATAAAATTTGCTTATAAAATTTTTATGAAAAAATTTTTTATGTTTATAAGCTTTCTATCGGTTATGAAAGCGGGTTTTGATGCATGGGATATAGATAAAGATATAAACGAAAGAGCAATTTCCACAAAAATAGCGGGAAAAGATTTTTTTATAACGATAGCCTCTTTAGATGATAAAAATAAAAATTTCAAAAAGATAAAAGATAAAGTGTGCATAAGAGTTAAAACAGAAAATCTAACTTCTCCGTGGAGAGAGATAGAGTTTAAAAATGAAGAGAAAAAAAATATTTTGCTAAATTATCCCGGCATAGCAAAAGAAGCAAAAATTGAGATCAAAAAGTGCTCCAAAAACAGAATCTACAAAAGCAGCGACTCTTTTGCCATAAGAGCATTTAAATTTGTCATCTCGATACCAAAAACCTTGATATCCCAAAAAAACTACTTTTTTAAAAATGCAATAAAAGCGGTAAATTATAAGGGAAAAACTGTAAACTATGAAAACTCTCCAGACTTAACCTATAAAAAACTAAATAGAAAATTAAAAGAGGATAATACTTTAAAAGGAGTTTTGAAAACCGAGAGCTTAAAATTTAAAAACGGAACAGCCAATTTAAATATTTCCTTTAGCGATACGGCAAATGTGGAAATCAAAATAAAAGATTCAAATTTTTCAAATATTGACAAAAAAGATACGCCTCTTTTTCAAAGAGAGACACTCTCTAAAGAGATACTTTTTTTTAAAATAAAAAAATTCTCCCTCTCTTTTTTAAATCCCCCCTCTTTTGAAAATAATGATACAAATTACACCTATCTCTCAAATGATTTAAATATGTCGGCAAGGGCATCCAATCTCTCATTTGAAATAAAAGCTCTTGGGGAAAAAAATAAGACTCTTTTTAATTACAAAGATCCAAAAGATATATATTTTGCTAACAAAATAAAAATAGAAAAATCTTTATCAATCAAGCCTTCTAAAGATTTGATAATTAAAGATAAAAATATCTCTTTTATAAAGGATGTCTTCTTTAAAGAGGGGAAAGCCAAAATAATTTTAAAAGATATCCCCTTTAATTATAAAAGAGATTTTAAAAGGCCAAAAAATCCCTTTTTTGCAAAAGGAAAAGATTCAACCCTCTATATAAAAACAGAAGATTTAATTTACAAAGCAAAAGGGAAGATTAGCTCAAACTTTCAAAAAAATGCTCTCTTCTTTTTTGCTAAATGCTATTTTAAAGATTTAAGCACAAATAAAAGCCCCTCATCAAACCAAGGCTATATTCAAATCTATTGTGATAGAGATTGCAAAAACTATTTTGAAAATTTTGAAGAGAGTGAAATAAACTGGTTTATAAACAGATACGATAGCAGCACTTATCTTCCTTTAGACTCCTTTTTGCCTAAAATATCCCCATCACTAAAGGATGATTTTGCCTTTTTTACAGGGGTTAAAGAGATAAAAAAAGCAAACAAAGGAGAGATAGATTTTAAAATATTTACTAATAAAAGGAGGAGCGCTTTTGCATATTTTCATGTAAATATTCCCTCGTGGCTTTGGAAAAGCGACTATTTTTCATACTCTTTTTCAAATCAAAGCTCTTGCGCTACGCATCCTTGTTTTAAATATATCTACACTCCGCCTTCTCTTAAACAAAAACCTTATAAAAAAGAGAGCATGGACTTGATAAAAGATATAAACGCATCCATTGAGAAAAAATATTTGAAAGTTTTTAGATGAAAAGAGGAATCAGTTTAATAGAGATTTTAATTGTTATAGTAATGGCATCCATTGTTCTACCTTCTATTATGAAAATATACTCAGTTATTGAAAAAAATACTAAATTTGTTGTAAATTTTGAGATTTTCACTCCCGCTATCTCTTTGGTTAAATATATCTCATCTCTTCCTTGGGATCAAAACACCTCTGCAAGCGGGGAAATACTTCTTACAGATTCTAAAAACATCTATCTTGAATGCAACAAAAGCTCTAAAATCAGAATAGGCTCTTTTTCAAAAGAGAGAAACTGCAAACATCTCCTAAAAGCTTCAAATATAGGAGAGGATAATGAAAATTTCATAAACGATTTGGATGATTATGAGGGCAAAAAGCTTCCTTTTTACAAAAATAGAAAAAGATATGAAATTAAAATCTCAATAAATTATACAGATGATAATATCATCTCTTACGATTATAATCAAAAAAGCGCTATTTTGGATCTATCAAAAAGCAAAATAGTTAAAAAAAGCTCCAATATAAAAGAGATAAAAGCCGCTCTTTTGGAAAAAAATAAAACTATCGCCTCTTTTAATTACTTTAGCGCAAATTTGGGAGAGATTTTAATAAGGAGGGAGGAGTGGTAAGAAGAGCTTTCACCCTAATAGAGATAATTGCAACAATAGCAATTTTATCTATTATAGCCTCCATTTCAATTTTCTCTATAGATAAATTGTATAAAACATTTAATAAAGCCAAAAAAATATCGAATCTATCTTTAGAAGCAAAAAGAGTCTCAATCCAGCTTGAAAATCTCCTCTCTTCAAAAATCCCCTCAACCATGATAGGCTACGATATGAAAAACAACTCTTTTGAATCGATATACAATCTAACTAAAGAGCATAAAATTTTAGAGTGGCTCTCTTTTACAAAAGATAGTTTTCAAAAAGGGGAGTGCTCCTTTTTTATTGATATGAAAAGATGCGATAAAAAAAACAAATATCTCTTCTCTCCCGATACAAATCTATCTCTTGTAAACGAGAGAGTCAAAAAGAAGTTCTCAAAAAGCGGGGATCTTTTTAGAGATGAAGATATTGTTTTAATCTTTAGCGGTTCATTTGATAACGGAGGAGATGTTTTTTCTAAAGATTTTAAAAATTTTTACGGATGGCACGGGCATAAAAGCGAAAAAATTATAAAGATATCTCAAAAGAGTGAGAGTGAAAAGTTTTTTATAAAAAATCTTCCACAAGAAATATATGAAAAGTATTACCTCTCATTCTCAGCTTATGCAATTGCAAGAGGAAAAGATATAGATAAATCCTCAATATGCATAAAAAATCTGCCTGTAAAAATTAAAGACAGCTCTCTTTTACTCTTTTACGATTACCGGCCTTGGAAGAAGGAAAGTTTTTGCGCCGATAAAAATGCCCAAAAAAAAGAGGGGAAAGTTACAATTCTATCTCAAAGTATAAAAAGCTTTAACGTCTCTTTAAATAACGACAATTTAATCTTAGATTTAACTTTCAGCCAAAATATAATGTATAAAAAAAACATTGAAATTTTTTCACAAAGGATAATATTTTGAAAAGAGGATTTTCTCTTTTTTATATGTTAGCAATTATAATTATTTTAAATTCTTTGCTTCTTATGGGATTAAAGTATGCGAAATTTTCAAAAAGAGTTTCGGTAAACGATATCTTTTTACAAAAAGCAAGACTTTTTTTGCAAAACTCAATAGAGCTTTCACTCCTTGCAATAAGCGGATATGATAGATCCAAAAAATTAAATTGTCTTCAAAAAATTAAAATAATTTCTAAAGATAAGAATTTTATAGCCGATATTAAAATTAAAAGATATTTTATATCTAAAAATTTCAAAAATTTTTGCCAAAACGCAAAAATGATAGAAAGCGATGAATCAAACGCCATGGTTTTGATGCAAATTACGGTTACAAACAACCCAAAAAGCAAAAAGATAAAAGAAAATATTAAACTGGTAAAACAAACTTTACAGAAAATCTAAAAAGGGACAAAATGAAAGAAGCTTTCAGCATGCTTGAAGTGGTGGTTACAGTAATGATAATAGGAATTTTTACCGCAATAGCCACCGAATTTATACCAAATAACTCTTTACTTGAAAATACTTCATATATTTTATATAAAATAAAAGAAACTCAAGCAAAAGCACTTCTAAATCAGGATAAAGGAAATTGTATCATTTTAGATAATAAAATATATGATAAATCAAAAAATCATCAAATAACGATAGAGAGCTCTCTTCTTAATAAAAAGTTATGCTTTGACAGTGAAGGAAAACCTTTTGAAGATAATTTATCAGTAGAGAATATGATAAAAAAGCCTGTAACTATCAAAATAAAAAAACAAAAAGAGGAGAAAGATTTAATACTTATGCCCTTTAGCGGTCTTGTAGTAATAAAATAGGAAAGGATTAATTTTGCATAAGGGAACAATATTTTACATAAATCCTATAAATAAAAAAGCTTTAAGATATTTTAAAAAAGAATTTATAGAGAGTGAAATAAAAAATCCTAAAAAACTATTTATAGGCTCAAGACTTCTTTATCAAGATATGATTTTACACTCTATAAAAGCAAGTGTAAATGAGTTTAAATATAATATAGATACATTTGTAGAAATGAAAATATATGAAGATATAGGACTTGATTTAAATAAAAATTATAAAATAGGATATATTTTAAAAGATACACAAGAAGAAAATATTAAAATAATTGATGCTTATGCAATAGAAGAGGATGAAATTAAAAATAAATTCTCTCCCATTTTGGAAAAAAGCAAACATATAGATTTCTTAGCAATACCCTTTTTAAGCTATAAAGCTCTTTATGAAAATAATATTTTAGAAAAAGAGAATGATATATTTATAAATATTTGTGAAAATGAATCTTTTGTAGCTTTTTACAAAAAGGGAGAGTATATATCTTCTAAATCCCTTCCTACTTTAAATGACATTTTAAAAGATTTAAAAAGAGTAGACCCATCTTTAGATCTGAGTATAGATTCCCTTAAAGATTTGCTTTTTAAAAAAGGTCTTAAAAAATCTTATTATCTTCCGGTAGAATATCCACTTTTTGAAGCTTTATTTAAAATATTTTCATCAATATTTACCAAAATATCAAATATTGCTATACATAATAGAAATATTTATGGCTTTGAGAGAGTAGAGAGAGTATTCTTTGGTATAGAAGATAAAACAATTAAAGGTGTTGAAGAGATGCTTAATCTCTTTTCAAATAATGAAATAACTTTATACAGACATGCATTTTTCAAAGATATAACAAATTTCTCCCAGCTTGATTTAATTTGTGCAATATATATTTATGATAAAGCAAAAAATAAAGATTCAAAAGACAACCTTACGATATTTGCAAAAGAGCATTTATTATTAAAAAGCGAAACGGGAAGATTTATTGCTTTCTTAGCAGCTTCTATTATAATTTTATCCTCTTTTCCAATTTATAAAGGATATCAAGTAATAAATCTTCAAAAAGAGGAAGAAGAGATATCGGTAAAAAACGAAGAGATTCAAAATAAAAGTTTTTTTATAAAAAATAAAGTTGAAAATCTTCAAAAAAAGCTAAATTTTGTAAAAAAGGAGGTTAAAATCAAAGAGGATAAAATAGCTCAGATTGAAAAAATAGTAAACAGTATATCAACACATATCCCAAAAAGAGAATATATTAAGATGATAGCTGAAATAGATGCTCTATTGGAAAAGTATAGGCTCCAAATAGAAAAAATAGAGCAAAAAGGGAAAAAAGAACTTACAATAAAAATCGTATCTAAAGGTGATAAAAGAGATACAATAGCAAAATTTATAAGAGATATAAACAAAAAAGAGGAGTTTAAATCTGCAACAACCGATGAGATAAAACTTGAAAATCAAGAGTATTCAAGTCTTGTCAAGATAGAAAAATGAAAATTTTTCAAAAAGCAGAGGAATTTTTCAAAAATTCTTCTGCCTCAAAAAAAACTACTATCTATATTCTCTCTTTTTTAATCCTATCTTTTTTATCTTTTAAATTTACTGCTTCTTTAAAAGAAAAAGAAGAGAGTTTAAAAGAAGAGATAGAATATATGAAAGAATCAATAAAAAATGAAAATCCGGCCGTTTTAGCCAAAAAGAGCCGCAATTTAGAAAGAGAGATTTTAAAAAACAAAAGCAAACTCTCAAAATTAAATGAAGATATAAATATATTGGAATCAAAATTGTATGAAATCCCCTATCTTTATAAAGAAAAAAGATTTCAAAAAGCATTAGAGAAAATTTTAAAAAGCTCCATAGAAAAAGGCATCACATTAAAATATATAAAAAATATCCCCTTAGATCAAAATCAGACAAAAGCTTTAATAGAGAAAAAAAGATTAAAAATAGAAGGAGAAGGGGATTTCAAAAATATCATCTATTTCATAAATGATATTGAAGAAGTAAATATTTTATCCGATATAAAAGATGTGAAATTAGAAAAGAAAAAAGAGAGAATATCTTTTTCGCTGATTTGGATTCTATATGGAATAAAAATATGAAAATCGTTTTTATCTTATCGATTTTTTTTAATATAGCTTTTGGAGAGGATTTAGTCTATAAGATATTAAAAAATATAGAAAATATTAAAAATATATCAAAACCAACAAAGATTATCATAAATTATGATCCATTTTTTCCAAAAATAGAGCAAAAAAAAACTAAAAAAAAAGCAAAAATCCATTTTAATCTAAAGGCGATTTTAAACAAAGAGGCTTTAATTAACGGAAAATGGAGAAAAGAGGGAGAGAAGATAGAGGATTTTAAAATAGTAAAAATAAAAAAAAGAGAAGTTATACTGATTAAAAATAGGAAAAAAATTATCTTAAATCTAAAGGCTCCCTCTCTTTTAAAAGTCAAGGAACTTATAAAATGAGAAAAATCTTTATTATATTTCTTTTTTTAATTAGTATCTTAAATGCTAATAGCTGTCAAAACAAGCTTTTTACATTTACAGTGGATGAGAAAAACGATGTAACAATACTTGACGTATTGGAAAATATAGCCTCAATTTGCAAAATGAGCATACTTTTTAAAGATAAAGAGAGCCAAAAAGAGGCTAAAAAAAAGATAGGATATATGAATGTCCACGATTTTACGCTTGAAGACTTGCTTGATATTTTGATAAAAGATCATAATCTGTTTTACAATTTTGAAAAAAATAGAAGAGTTATCAAAATCTCCAAAACTATGACAAAAACTTTTCTAATTGATTACGTAAGCTTCTCTCAAAGAAAAAGCTCAAGCAGCAAAACAATAAAAACGGGAGCTTCAAACGGAGAGAGCGACGATTCCACTACAATGAACTTCTCTTCTGAATTTAAATTTTGGGATAAGATAGAAAAGGAAGTAAAAAACATTCTATCAAGCGACTTAGTTAAAGATCCAAAAGTTATGATAAATCAGGAAGCCGGAACCCTTACGGTTAAAGGCACTTACAATCAGATAAAAGAGGTAGAAAAATATCTAAAAACTATTTTAAAAAGGCTTCACAAACAGGTGCTGATAGATACCAAAATAATAGAGGTCATTTTCAATAAAGAACATACAAGCGGCATAGATTGGAGCAAATTTAAATTATCCCTTCAAGGAGAATCAAGCGCCATAAAAAAAAGGGAAAACAAAGTTGAAAGCGGAAGCTTTTCCTATCCAAATTATTTAATAGGATATAATTTCTCTATAGAAGCTTTAATAAATTTTTTAAAAACACAAGGAAAAGTAAATATAGTATCAAATCCAAAAATTTTGACTCTCAACAATCAGCCAGCCATCATCAACGTTGGAAAAGAGGTAAATTACCAATATGCCACAGGAGTTACAACAACTTCCACAAACTCCGGCACTACAGTAACTCCAGAATATCAAGTTGATTCTACTTTTGTTGGAATTACGCTTGATATCACTCCTGAAATTACACAAAACAACGATATAATTCTAAAAATAAATCCGGTAGTTAGCGAAATAGCCTCAGAGCATAAAAATGAAAAAGGCATTCCCTATCTTGCTCCGGATGTAAAACTAAAACAGCTCTCCTCAATCATAAAAGTAAAAAACGGGAAAAAAATCCTTCTTGGAGGGCTTATTCAAAAAAGAGAAGAAAATGTAAATAAAAAAGTACCGATCTTAGGAAACATTCCTATAATAAAAAACATATTTAGCAGCACTGAAAAAAGGAGTGTAAAGAGCGAGCTTTTAATTATAATCACTCCCTATATTATAAAAGGAGAGGAAAATTTTAAATCTTTTCCAACATTAAACGATTTTGAGTATAGGATAAAATAATGAATCAGTTTGATAAAGCCCAGCAAATTTTTAACGATATTATAAATACCCAAGAGTATTTTGACAGTTTCAGCGCAGAAAGAGTTAAAAAAAAGCTTTTTAAGGCTCTAAACTCTAAAGATATATTTTTAATCTTTTTAATAGGAAATCCGGGAGTCGGCAAAACTTTTATGCTAAGCTATGTAAAGGAAAAGATTAAAAACAGAAAAAATATAATCTTTTTTAAAGATCCATTCTTTACAAAAGAGGAGTTTTTCAAAAAATTAATCTATAAAAGAATAGGAGAAGAGGAAAACTATTTAGGATACGGAGAGCTAAAAGAGAGAGCCATTCAGCTATACCAAAACATCGATAACGCTATTTTCATAGACGAAGCTCAAATTTTAACAGATGAGCAGTTAGAGCTTATTAGAATTTTAAGCGATACGAAAATCTTTAAATTTGTTTTATCCATGCATTACAAAGATAGAAAAAAGATTTTAAAATCTGACTATTTCAAAAACAGAGCCCATATAGATATAAATTTAGAGCCTCTTCAAACCTCAGAAATTGGCAGATATATTCAAAGCAAACTGTTAAACAGCTCCTTAGGAGATATTTCTTCAATGTTTGAAGATAGAGATTTTGAAATAATTGCAAAATTTACGAAAGGAAATTTCAGAATGCTAAAAAGATATATGTCCACTCTTTTTGAACTTCTATCTTACGCTTATGATAACAATTTAAAAGAGTATAAAAAAATAAATAAAAAATTGCTCACTATGGCAGCAATAGATTTAGGATTGATCAATGTTAAATAATAGTTTTGAAGAGCTTGAGAGAAAATATAACAAACTCCAAAGAGAAAAAATATTTAAAATATTACTAATTATAGGAACTGTTTTTTCTTTGGGATTTTTTGTTTTTAACTTTTTCAAAAAAGAGAAGCTTCAAATACAAGAAAAAAGCGAAGTAAAACAGACAAAAGAGAAATCACCAAATTTAGAGCTTAAACCCAAAATAGATTTAAAAGAGCTAAAACCGATAATAGAGGAAAAAGAGAAGATAAATGCTACAAAAATCACTCCTCCCACAAAAGAAGAGGAAATGCCAAAAGAGATTTTCAAAAGAAAAACAAAAAAAATTCAAAAAAAGAAACTAACTGACATAACAATAGAGGATGAGAAGACATTAAAGCAAAATTATCTTCTCTATGGAGATTACAAAAGCGCAATATCTCTATCAAAACTCTTTCTTGAGAAGAAAAATTATCAAAAAGCTATAAAATGGGCTATAAGAGCTACAAAATATGCTCCAAAAAATGATGAGCCCTGGATAATTTATGCAAAAGCAAAAGCTTCTATGGGACAAAAAGAATTAGCCATAAAAGCTTTAAAAACATATCTTAAAAAACACAAATCCAAAAGAGCACAAGAGCTTTTAATAAAATATCAAAGAGGCAAAAAATGAGATATCTTTTACTTCTAATAACTTTTTATTCTCTCTCTTTCTCTTCAATAACTAAATCGGTAATACTCTACTATCAATTTAAAAATTATGAAAAAGCCTGTAAAGAGGGAATAAAAATAGTCGATAAAAGCAATGAAGCAATACTCTCTTTAATAGGAGCCGCATGTGCAAAGAGCGATCAAATAGACTCTTTAGCCAAAATAGCGGTAAAACTCTCAAGCAAAAGAGAATTTAGAGAGAACAGATCCTATTTTTTAACCCTTCTTCTTCAAAAAAGTCTTATTTTACAATTTTTAAAAGATGATACAAATATTGAAAATCTAAAATTTCCAAAAACAGATCATATAATATCTCTTATCTTTAGCAAAATAACTAAAAATGAATATAAAACAGTCTCAAAAAATCCAAAAACTATAAGCATAAAAAATGCAGATAAAACTTATAGGATAACTTTTTCAAAAACAGAGCCTTCAACAATTATTATAAAAGAGTATTTCCAAGATACGGTAATGAAAACCCATAGGATTAAATAGTGATAAAAGAGAAGATAAAACTTGGAGATCTTTTAGAATCCAAAGGGTTAATAACAAAAGAGCAGCTTCAAAAAGCCCTCTTGATTCAAAAAGAAAACTCATATAATAAAAAGCTTGGAGAGATTTTAGTTAACGAAGGATTTATAGAGGAAAAAGAGCTTGCGGAGATTTTGGCAAAACAGCTTGACTTGGAGTTTATAGATCTCTACTCTATCGAAATAGATTTTTCACTTTTTGAAAATTATCCGATAAATCTTTTTAAAAATGCAGATTCCATTGTTTTTAAAGAGGATGAAGATTTCGTTCATATAGCAACAGCCGATCCCTTAAATTATGATGCAATAGAGATGTTTGAAAAATATGTAGCTATAAAACCAATAAAACTCTATGTGGCTCCAAAAAGCGAAATAAAGCATATATTTGAGAGATTTGAGATTATTCAAACTACAAAAACTTTAATAGAAGATGTAAAAAGAGAGATTCAAAGCGGAGCTTTAAAACACGAAAACGAGCAAAGCTCTGTTATGAAACTAATAGAGCAGATAATAAAAAACGCCATTTTACACAACGCAAGCGATATTCATATAGAACCCTCCAATTTAAGCGCAATAGTAAGAAGTAGGATAGATGGAGTATTAAGAGAAAATTTTATCTTTGAAAAAGAGGTTTACACCGCTTTGGCTTCAAGAATAAAGCTTCTTGGAAATTTGGATATAAGCGAGAGAAGAAAAGCGCAAGATGGAAGATTTTCTTTGAAAATTTTCGATAAAAATTACGACTTTCGTCTCTCTACTATTCCAACTCTCTATGGAGAATCGATAGTTTTAAGAATTTTAGACCAGCAAAAAGTTCTTTTAAAATTAAATGAGCTTGGCTTTAACAAAACAAATCTAAAAAAGATGGAAAATTTTCTAAAGACTCCTTATGGAATAGTCTTTGTAACAGGGCCTACCGGAAGCGGAAAAACAACCACGCTATACGCCTCTTTAAATGAGATAAAAGGAGTAGAGAATAAAGCCATAACAATAGAAGATCCAATAGAATATCAGCTTCCGCTAATTCAGCAAATTCAGGTAAATGAGAAAATAGGTTTTACTTTCGCTCATATCTTAAAATCGGTTCTAAGACAGGATCCGGATATCATAATGGTAGGAGAGGCAAGAGATTTTGAGACGCTAAACGCAGCCGTTCAAGCCTCGCTGACTGGACATTTGGTATTTTCTACTCTTCACACAAACGACGCTCCAAGCGCTGTTACAAGAATGGTTCAAATGGGGCTTGAACCCTATTTAATAGCCGATTCTTTAATAGGGATAGTCTCCCAAAGACTTGCAAGAAAGATATGCCCCCATTGCAAAAGAAGATACAGGCCTCATAAGAGTATTTTGGAAAAGGTAGAGAGGTATCTTCCAAAAAACGTAACTTTCTACAAAGGAGAGGGGTGTGCTAAATGCTTTTTTACAGGTTATAGCGGAAGAATTGTAATCAGCGAAATTTTGGAAAACAATGACTCCATCTCACACCTTATCTCATCTAACGCAAATAAATTTGAAATAGTAAAAGAGGCTAAGAAGTTTGGATATGCTCCTATGATTATAGACGGGCTTAGAAAATCTCTGCTTGGAATAACCACTCTTGAAGAGATTTTAAGAGTTGTAAAGGTGTCATGAAATATTTTGAAATAGAATATTTAAAAAACGGCAAAAGAGATAAAATCATCCTTCCATCATCTCATAAAATAGAAGCTATAAAAAGTTTCAAAAGCCAAGCTTTGGGCGTCTTTATAGATATAAAAGAGATAGAAGAACCATTTGAATATAAAATAAAAAGCATAAAAGAGCAGTTTCAAAAATATGTAATAACAAAAAGAGTTCCTCTTGAGCCTTATATAGCTATTTTAAGACATCTCTCCACAATGCTTGATGCCGGGCTTCCGGTAACCGTATCTTTAGAAGATGTGGTAAATTCAACCCAAAACAGAGGGCTTAAAAAAATATTCTCCGATATTTTAAATCAGATTGAATCTGGAGTCTCTCTATCTAAAGCTTTCTTAAAATACAGATATGAGCTTGGAGAGATATCATACGCTATGATTACGCTTGGAGAGCAGACGGGAGCTTTAAGCGGCGCAATCTCAAAACTTGCGGATATCCTGCAAGAGATTTATGATAACAAAGTAAGACTAAAAAAGGCGGTAAGATATCCTCTAATTACAATGATTGCCATGTTTTTGGCTTTCGGATTTGTCATTATAAATGTAGTTCCCGAATTTCAATCTCTATTTAAAGAATATAATACTACCCTTCCCTATCCTACTATCATCCTTCTTAAAATAGAGAGTTTTGTTAGCAGCTATTATAAAATTTCACTTGTTCTTATACTTCTTTTAACGGTTATAACTATTTTTTTATATAGAAAAAATGAGAAATTCAGATACTATTTCGATAAATATATTCTAAAAATTTTTATTATAGGAAAAGTAATCAAACTCGCGATGATAGGAAGATTCATATATGTATTTGAAAGACTAACGCAATCTGGAGTTCCTATAATAGACGCTTTAAATACTGCCATAGGAATAGTTGAAAACAGATTTATTAAAGAGAGACTCTCTTTGATAAAACGAGAAATAGAGGAAGGGAAAAATTTAACAATAGGATTTAAAGCAACTAAACAGTTTCCAAGTATGATAATCCAAATGATAAAAGCGGGGGAGACAAGCGGCTCTTTAAATATTATGCTAAAGAAAATAAGTAGATATTACAGCGAAAAATATATCAATTTGGTAGATAATGTAGCAACTTTGATAGAGCCTATATTAATTTTATTTATAGCCCTTTTTGTGCTTTTATTAGCTACTGGAATCTTTCTTCCTATGTGGTCTATGGCCGATGCCGTAAGCGGATAAATGACTTTTTCTTTACAAAAAAGAAAAAGTATGATATTCTTTCTTTATGAAAAAGAAAGAATTGATAAAACAAATTATTAGAACTTTCCATTTGGCTAAAAAATTTGATGTCATTCCAAGAGATATTGA
>Ga0256832_1000562_pt1 | contig 24419 bp, 27 predicted proteins | sample 134614metaG_FD_190534 | JGI IMG/M metagenome (GOLD analysis project Ga0256832, IMG submission 190534) | Hydrothermal vent microbial communities from Lau Basin, Pacific Ocean - 134-614 | ecosystem: Environmental > Aquatic > Marine > Hydrothermal vents | place: Pacific Ocean: Lau Basin | collected... | reverse complement strand
TAATATTTTGGAATATGGCGGAGAGGGTGGGATTCGAACCCACGGAGGGCGTCAACCCTCGCCGGTTTTCAAGACCGGTGCTTTCAACCGCTCAGCCACCTCTCCGGATTCGTCCCTCTCCGCCGGTCGCCCGGCCGGCGAGAGGGTGCGGTTTCGTCCGCTCCCTGGCAGCCTGCCTGTACGCGAAGCCCTTGAAAATCGTCCAACTGCCCCCATGTCGGCATGGCCAGCCGGGAATTCGATCGAATATTGACCAGGGCGGATGCGGGCTAAGGATACCCGGCCGACATTGGCTTGAGAACCCTTCCGAAACACGGTCTTGTTGTACTCTGGAGTTCCCGGTATTCTGGAACCATTCCCGATGAATCCTGTCCAATGACAGGAAGTGTCGCCCTGCGGCGACAGGGTACCAACCAAATCTCGATCGAAGAATTGCAGGAGGACACATGAATCGATACGAACAGGTCATTGCGCAGCCACGTGCACGCACCGGCGCGGTATCCATCAACAAGGTACTGCGTCAGACCTACATGCTGCTGTCGATGACGCTGCTCTTCAGCGCCCTGATGTCGGGCGTGGCCATGGCCATCGGTGTGGGCCCCGGCATGGCACTGGCGGCCAATATCGGCGCCCTGGCCCTGATCTGGTTCGTGCTGCCGCGCACTGCCAACTCTGCTGCAGGCCTGGGCGTGGTCTTCGGCATCACGGGCCTGCTGGGACTGGGGCTTGGCCCCATGCTCGAATACTATCTCGCCATCCCGGGCGGCACGCGGCTGGTGCTGACGGCGCTGGGCGGCACCGGCGTGGTCTTCCTGGGGCTGTCGGCCTACGCGCTGACCACAAGGCGCGACTTCAGCTTCCTGGGCGGCTTCCTGTTCGTCGGCCTGATCGTGGCACTGATCGCCATGGTGGCGAACATCTTCCTGGGCATCCCTGCCCTGTCACTGGCCACTTCGGCCGTGATCGTGCTGATCATGAGCGGTCTGATCCTGTTCGATACCAGCCGCATCGTCCATGGGGGCGAGACCAATTACATCATGGCGACCATCGCGCTCTATCTGGACATCTACAACCTGTTCGTCCACCTGCTGAGCCTGCTCTCGGCATTCAGCGGAGACGACTGAACCAGCGCGCACGCCCCAATGATGCGATGACCCGGGCCACGCACTTGCGTGGCCCGTTTCGTTTCAAATCTGTCCAATGGCGAGGTGAGAGATGGAAGGCGACGGCATGAGCCTGTTTCTCAAGATCGGCTCGGCGCTGATGCTTGGCGTGATGGTCGTGCTGCTGTGGCCGGCTGCAAACCACTGGCTCAAGCACGGTCCGCGCGGCAGCGGGGACGACTGGCGCGCTGCACTGCTGGCGCTGGGGGGTGTGGTGGCCTTTGTTGTGCTGTTGATCCTGATGGTGAAGAACGCCTGACAGAAGGGATAGCCACGGAAAACACGGAAATCACGGAAAGGTTTTTGCCACCAAACCCGCGAAATCCACGAAAGGAATGATGGCCTTCCATCATCCGCAGATGCATGGTCTCTCCTTTCTCATTCCGCACGAGCGACTCCCCGCTTTCGTCATTCCGGGCGAGCGAAGCGAGACCCGGAATCCAGAAACCACGTTCGTTCATGCCGCTGCGGCCAATGCTTTTCCTGGATCCCGGATAGCCCGCTGCGCGGGCTTCCGGGATGACTGAGGGTGGGGAGTGCGCGGGCTTCCGGGATGACTGAGGGTGTGGAAACTGCGCGGGCTTCCGGGATGACTGAGGGTGTGGAAACTGCGCGGGCTTCCGGGATGACCGGCGGCAGTCATGGGCACGGCAGAAAGCACGAAGGGCTGCGGCTGCCGGGGGCGTGACCGACTCGGCGATGCCGAGCATCGCGGACAGCCGGCGAGACGAGCGAGGGTTGTTCGAGCCCGCAGGGCGAGTTCCCGAGCGCGCCGGCTGCACCGCGAGGCGCAGGGCACCCGCAGGTCGAGCCGCCGGAGGTCGCAACCGGGGCAGCCGCAACCATTCCAGCCTCCAATAGCCTGTGGGGGTCTTGTCGGGGGTAGGTCAACCCACGCAGCGGGCGCTGGTCACTTCCACCTCACCGAAGGCGTCTTCCAGCCGCCGGCGGCAAACCTCTCCGGCCCAGCCGGCCAGCGCGTCGCTGCTCTCCTGTTTCTGGATGGCGGAGACCAGCAGCCCTACCTTCACCACGTCCGGCGTATAGTGCTCGACCAGGGCCGAATAGGCATTGAGATTGCCCGGCCGCACGGGCGGCATGCTGTAGGCCTGGGTCTGGATGGATTCGATGCGCACGGTGGCAAAGAGCCCGCGCAGTTTCTTCTGCAATTCCTGCCGGACGAGATTGGTGATGAACCAGGCGATCCCGGAGACGCTCTCGACCAGTGCCTCGTCGAGCACGCCCTGGGCGATGAAGAAATCGAGCGGCGGGAAATACCCCAGCGCCTGGCGGCGCACCTGCTCGGTCACCGCATCGGCCAGGGCCTCCCCCACCACGTAGGGGGAAGCCGGCAGGTGCCGCTCGAACACGTGTTCCGGAATGCGGACCCTGAGGCTCAGGGCCACCTGGTTCATGTGCAGACTCACGTCTTCCGGCCCTGCAGCAGGGCGAGCTGTTCGAAGAGCGGCCCGGTCACCGGCGCGATCTTCTTGCGCATGACGCTACCGATGGCATCCGTGGTCGCGAAGATGGGCGCCACCAGCCGCTCGCCGGCGGCGGAGAGCACCAGCAGGGCCCGCACCAGGGCGTGGTGCTCGTCCGGCAGCCGCTCGAGCACGGCGGCCAGATCCGCTTCCCTTCGGTCCGCCATCCGCGCATCGGCCTGTGCCAGCACCGCCTCGATGCTGCGCAGGCGCTCACCCTCGGCGGCCGCCGGCGAGAAGTAGTCACGGATGGCTTCCATCAGCTCCACGACCACATCCTGATTACTGGGCTTCTTCATGACCGTCTCGGCCGTGGCCAGCCAGGCCTGCCCGGCCCCGCTCGTGACGCGCAGCAACAGCGAGGCCAGAGGGTTGGCATCCGCCAGATCATCCAAAGCCTCGCGCAGGGCCTCATGGGCCGGATGCGAAGGCTTCTCCAGCGGGAGCTCGTCCGGCACGGCCTGCAGGAAACCCACATAATAGGAGTTCTTCGAACGCCCGCGTGCCCAGAGTTTCTCGCGGGCCTCATTGGAGATCAGGCCGGGTTGCAACACCAGACGTACGCTTTCGATCATGGCCTGGGGCGATTCCTCGAACGGCAGGAATTCGAGCAGGAAGTCCGCCAGCACCTTGCCCATGCGGCCTTCCGCCACTGCCTTGCGCGAGAGCATCCGGCGGGCATTGTCGGAAGTGGGCATGGCCCACCAGGCCCGCCGGGCCAGCTCGTCGGTCAGGCCGGGGGCATGCACGACGGCGACCACGGCCTCCGGCTCGCCGAGCAGCAGCAGTTTCTCCAGACTGTCGTCCCGCGCCTGCCCCATGCGGGTCCAGCGCTTGAGGAAGACCGGATAGCCACCGGGCGAGCCCAGCACGTGCGTCGAAAAGAGCTCGCGCACCCGCTTGAGGTACTGTTCCTCTCGGCAATTGGGATTGAGCGGAATGCTCGTCTCGCCCTCCGGGGTGAGGGCGTGTACGGTGAGCGTGCCCTCGTCGATGCGGACCGCCTCGAGCGGATTGGCCAGCAGCACGTTCAGGCGCAGGGCATCCTCGGGCGAGAGATCCATCACGGCCTGCATGACGTGCCCTCAGCCGGCTGCGCCCGGCTCGTAATCCTCGAAACCCGCCTTGCGATAGTATTCGCGCGCCTTGTCCAGGTCCTGCGGCACGCCGTTGCCCTGTTCGTACATCATGGCGAGCGTGGTCAGCGAGCCGGTCAGGCCCTGCGCGGCGGCCTTCTCGAACCACTTCACGGCCTCGGCGGGATCCTTCTCCACGCATTCGCCCTCGAGATACATGAAACCGAGGCCGTGCTGGGCCAGGGCGAAGCCCTGTTCGGCCGAGGCGCGCATCCACTTGAGTGCGAGCTCCTCGTTGCGGGCCATGCCCAGACCATTCTGATAGATGATGGCCAGCCGGTGCTGGGCCTCTGGGTTGCCCGCCTCGGCGAACGGCGTGAGCATCTGGGCCGCCTGGGCGAAATGCTTGGCCTCGAAGGCGGCCATGGCACTCGCGAAATCGATGTCCTGTTCCATCGTCATGGGAAAACTCCTGTCGTCCGGCATCGGCCGGACAAGAAATCAATGAGTTACACGAAGCACTCCGTGGGATCCCGCCATGGTACCGGCCCGCGCGCATCCGGGCAAAAAACCCTGTTGGCGGCAAACGAACCTCCCGATAGGCCAGCCTTCCCCTACCATGCGGGATATACGGGCGCCCTCGGGGGCTGGGGTATACTCCGGAGCCTGAAAAAAACCGGACACTTGCACGAATGAACGAACGGGTCGACATCGACAAGGTGATCCACATGCGGACCTGCATCCAGAAGGTGGCGACAGGTCCGGAATACAGCAAGGATCTCTCCTTCGAGGAAGCCCGCCGGGCCATGGACATCATCCTCGCCGGCGATGCCGATCCCGTGCAGGCAGCCATCCTGCTGATCGCGCTGCGCATGAAGCGGGAGACCGACGAGGAAAATCGCGGCGTCCTGCAGGCCATCATCGACCACAGCGACATCGCCACGGCCGAAGTCGACGAAGTCGTGGACGTCGCCGATCCCTATGACGGCTACACGCGCGGCCTGCCGGCCTCTCCCTTTGTGCCCGCCGTGCTGGCCGCCTGCGGCGTACCCGCCGTCTCGCACGGTCTCGACAGCGTCGGCCCCAAGTACGGCATCACGCACCGCAAGGTGCTCGAGGCGCTGGGCGTGAACGTCGACCGCGCCCCTGGCGAGGTGGCAAAGCTGCTCGCCGATCCCGATGTGGGCTGGGGCTACGTGGACCAGTCGCGCTACTGCGCCCCGTTGCACGACCTGGTGACTCTGCGCCAGCGGATGGTCAAGCGCACGGTCATCACCACGGTGGAAGTGCTGATCGGACCGGTCCGCGGGCGCAAGGCCACGCATCTCTACACCGGGTTCGTGCACAAGGCCTATCCCCCGATCTATGCCTCGCTTGCGCGCCATGCCGGATTCGATTCCCTGCTGCTGGCGCGCGGCGTGGAAGGCGGCATCATCCCCTCGCTGCAGCAGCCGGCCCGCATCTGGTTCTACCGGGACAAGGGAGAAGAGGATTTCATCGAAGTGGCCCCGCACCAGATCGGGATCGAATCCGATCGCCGCGCCGTGCCCATCCCCGAGGACGCCCCGCGCGTCGAAGTGCCGGGAGACGAGATCGCCACCACCATCGATGCCGATGCCGCGGCCGCCATGGCTGCAGAGCGCGGCATGGCGGCACTCAAGGGCAACCGTGACGGTACCTACGACAGCCTGGTCTATGCCGGCGCCCTGGTGCTGAACCATCTCGGGCACGCCGGCTCCCTTGCAGAGGCCGCCGATACGGTTCGCCAGGCCATCGACAGCGGCAAGGCGCTGGCCCGTCTGGAGGCAGCCCTGAATCGAGCTTGACGAATTCGAGGCGCATCGCATTGCAGCGATGCCCTGCTTGTTGGAAAATGCACGGTCAAACGCGTTTGCACAGAGGAGAAGCGAGATGAAGAACCCGTATCAGGATTACTACGACGCCACGGTGGAAATGGAAAAGGCCGGCGTTGACGAGGAATACATCATCGGCTGGCAGTCCGGTTACTGGCTGAATCCGCCGCGCGAGGAGCAGCGTGTGACCGAGGCCTATCTCGCCGGCTACGAGAAGGGCAAGAACAAGGATCTCAGCGGTTACCAGGACTGGATCAAGAAGTAATCTTCCGACCAACCGCTTCGATGAAAAGGGCAGGCGTCGCCTGCCCTTTTTCTTTACCCGGCCAGGGCCTCGGCCGAAGGCCGCCGCGCGCAGCCTTCGAGCAGACACTGTTCGGCCTGATCGAGCGCCTCGGGTGTGCCGGCGAGCACCACCACGTCGCCTTCTCTGAGATGGGTGTCGAGCAGGTTTCCGGGCACGCGCACGCCGCCACGCAGTACATCCACCAGACGTACGCCCAGGGAGTCCAGATCCAGTGACTGGGGTGTCCGTCCCACGGCATGATCCCGGTCACTCAGCGTGACCGCCCTTTTCTGGATGTGATAGTTCTCCGCCTCCTCCGCCGCCTCGGCCGTATCATGGAAGAACGTCCTCAGCTCCTGATAGTCGGTGGCACGAATCTGCGTCAGCAGACGCTCCACGACGGAATGCGCCACCCCGAGCAGCAGCAGCAGCTGAGCGGCATAGAGCAGGCTGCTCTCCAGCCCTTCCGGAAAGACCTCGGCGCCGGCCTTCAGGAACTGGTGTTCGTGCCGGTCCTCGACCAGTCGCACCAGTACGGGCGTCTCCGAATGCAGCCGGGCCGCCGTCACCACACGTTCTTCGGTCTCGGGATCGTCGAAGGTGACGGCGACGGCGCGCGCCTCGCGCAGACCGGCGGCCATCAGCAAGGTGGGCCGGGAAGCATCACCGAACACCACGTGTGTGCCCGCGCTCGCCGCCTGCTCAAGGCGCTCGGGGTCGAGATCGAGCGCCAGATAGGGAATCTGCTGCATCTCCAGAATACGGGCCAGGTTCTGGCCGACGCGACCGAAGCCGCAGATGATCACATGCCCCGACTTGCCTTCCGCCGCCTCCGCAATGCGCTGTGCCAGTTCTTCCTCGCCGGCCAGGCCCCGGCGCCCCAGCAGCAGGCTGCCCAGACGATCGTTGTAGCGCACCAGCACCGGCGCCAGCGCCATGCTGAGAATCATGGTCGCCAGCAACGGCTGATAGATTGCCTCGGCCAGCAGGCCACCTTCTGCCGCCATGGAGAGCAACAGCAACCCGAATTCACCCGCCTGTGCAAGCACCAGGCCCGACTGCAGCGACGCCTGACCAGGCTCGCCACCCACAGTTCGTACGATGAAGGCCACGAGCGCCAGTTTCAGGGGCAGGTACAGTGCCAGCAGGGCGATGACCATACCGATCCCCTCCCACAGCACTTCGACATCGAGCTGCATGCCGATGGTGATGAAGAACAGTCCCAGCAGCAGATCCCGGAACGGTCGTATGTCCGTCTCCAGCTGATGCCGGAAGACGGTCTCGCCGAGCAGCATGCCTGCCATGAAGGCGCCCAGCGCCGGGGAAAGCCCGGCCAGTTCCGAGAGCCAGGCTGCCGTCAGGGCGAGCAGCAGGGCCGTCAGCATGAAAAGCTCGAGTGACCGGGTGCCGGCGACCCAGCGGAGCGTGCGGTTGAGGAGACGACGTCCGGCATAGACGAACAGCACGAACAGTACGACCGCCTTGCCCATGGCCAGCGCCAGAGTGGCACCCAGCGATTCCGTGTGTCCGGTCAGCGCAGGCAGAATGACGAGAAACGGGACTGCAGCCAGATCCTGGAACAGCAGCACCGCCACGGCCACCCGGCCGTGGCGGGTATTGAGTTCGAGCTGCTCCTCGAGTTGCTTGAGTACGATGGCCGTCGAGGACATCGCCAGCGCGCCGCCGATGACGAAGGCTGCTTCAGGACCGGCATCGGCCAGCAGCCAGGCAAGCCCCCCGAACACGAGCAGGCTGAACAGCACCTGCAAGCCGCCGACGCCCAGCACCAGGCGGCGGGAACCCATGAGCCTGGGCAGGGAGAATTCCAGCCCGATGGTGAACATGAGGAAGATGACGCCCAGCTCGGCCAGAGTCTGCGTATTTTCGGATTCGGGCAACCAGCCCAGGGCATGCGGGCCGGCCAGGATGCCTGCCACGAGATAGCCGAGCACGGCAGAGAGCCCAAGCATGCGGAAAGCGGCCACCACCGCCGTGGCAGTCGCGATCAGGATCAGGATGGTCTCGAGCATACCCTCGTGCATGGCTCACTCCGGTGTTACGGTCCAAAGGCCGAACCCTGCATGATGGAGCCCGAACGGAAAAAAGCAAGTGCGTCTTCCTCGATGGGTACAGGATTTGCGCCGGGTTGCCGGGCATGCCCGGACGGGGGCATGATGAACATCCTGTTCAACAGCCACTGCAAGCGAGATCATGCTCGAGTATCCGTTTTTCTCCGAGGCGGCTGCCTCGCGTTTCCTGGAAGTCCTCGAGGCGCATTCGGTACCCTACGAAACCGAATCCACGGACGACGGCCCCGCCTGCATCCGTCTGGACGAGGATGCGATCAGCGACGAAATTGCAGATCGTCTGGACAGCCTCTATGACGAATTGCTGGAAAGTGCGGACTTTCTGGGCGACGAGACGTCACTGGACAAGGACCTGGCCGGATTCGAAGTGGCACTCTCCGACGGCACACGTGTGACCGTGCCGATCGATACGGACATCATGAAGAAGCTCACCAGCGCGCTCTCGATCGAGGAGATCCAGTCACTGCTCGCGGCGGTTGCGAACGCCGTCGAAACCCGCGACACACGTCCGCTGTGTCATTTCGATCAGCCGACCGAATCACCGTGACGGAGCACACACTTTTTCATACCATTCAGAATCTTACAGAATCAACCTGACAACATACTCGAAAGAATCTCCAGGGAAATCAAGAAATTGAGTGCTCGAGCGCCTTGACATATCAGAATTTGGTTATATTATTACTAACAACTGGTCGGTCGGATGATGTACGAGGCGACCGCCGGTCACCAAGGACATGGAATCCATCTTTCAGCATCGGACAGGAGAGACGACAATGCGCAAGACTCTGGTTGCAGCTGCACTCATCGCAATTTCGGCCAACGCCAACGCCTGGTGGGGCGGCCCCTGGGACGACGGCTGGCACCGTGGCTGGGGCAATGGCTTCGGTGACATGCTCGGCGACATGTTCGGCGACGGCGACTTCGCCATGAACATGAACTTCCGCGGCCGTGGTCGTGGCTGGGGCCGTGGCTATGGTTACGGTTACAACGACCTCTACGACTACTATGGTCCCTGGTGGGCCGCTCCGTACTACGGTTACGCCCCCTATCCCTATGCTCCCTACGCACCCGTGGCACCCTACGGCGCCGTTCCGCCGGCAGCACCGGCTGCTCCCGCCGCTCCCGAGGCCAACAAGGATCAGGCCGCCAACACCCAGGCGCCGGCTCAGCCTGCTCCCGTGCAGAACGCTGCCTACATGCCGCCGGGTTACATGAGCCCCGAGCAGATCCAGAAGTTCATGGACGAGCAGCGCAAGGCCATGGAAGCCCGCTTCGAGCAGATCCGCAAGGAGCGTGAGGCCATGTGGCAGAACCGCTTCGGCCAGGCCCGTCAGGCTTCCGACAAGAAGTAATTTCTGCAAACAGCGGAAACAGGAAAGCCCCGGTCGCCACAAGCGACCGGGGCTTTTTCATGGAAGCGGGAATGCTTCAGCCGCGCCGGCGCGCCATGCCGATCAGGCCCGCCAGGCCGGATCCGAACAGCCACAGTGCCGCGGGCACGGGCACGGGTGCCGGACTCACCGCCACGGACTGGAGCGCGAACTCGTGACGCTCGTGATCGCCCAGCTTGCCCGGCGCCCAGAACCAGACCGAACCGTTGACCACCGCATTGACCTCGATGGTGACCACCTCGTCCTTCTTCCTGTCGGCAGGGGCCTGGAACTTCACCGGACCGCCCTGATCGATCTGGTAGAAGCCCATCTCCTGATAGCGCTCGCCCCCGCGCTTTTCATAGAAGAGATCGTCCACCGTGATGGTGTGGAGAAAGACCGGGCTGTCGAAACGCAGCTCGAGCACCTCGTCGCCCTCGATTTCATCGTTTTCGTAGTTCCGGTACTTGTGCTTCCAGGCTCCCTTGTCCCGGATGTTCATTCCGATGCCGTCGTTGGTGTCCCAGGTGAGATCCAGATAGTGGCTGTCGTGGACGAGGCGGTTGAAATCGATACCGTGGACCGGGTTGGGCGTGTACTGCCCGGTGTCGACCCAGGCCTTGAGCGTGACCGTAAAATTGTCGACCGTGGTCGTGTATTCCGGCTCGCCGCGCGCATCCTTGAAGTGATCGCGGTCGCTGAAATCGATGACGGTCGGAAACATGCCGAACGCACCGGACATGCCGCCCGGAATACCGGGAGGTGTCACGGGCGTGGAAAAGGCATGGGCGGAGAGAGAAACGGTCGCGAGAGCACAGGCCCCCGCAATACGAGAGAGCTTGATCATTGTGACTTCCCCTGTGGTTTGCTGTTATCTGGTTCAGGCGTAATCAATATAACCAGTGAGACACCCGGATGCCATTCGATTTTTCTATGGGTCGATCAGAAAGCTTGGCCGAATATCGCGGATCACGCGTCATTTTCCATGACAATCAAGGGCTTGAAATCGGAAGTTCCGTCCACATACTGGTGATGCAGTCTTGTCGACCAACCACTGGAAACGAGGAGGCGCATCATGACCGGAACCTTCACCGCCAAGGCGGATCCCCTGCTTCGCCGGGCTTCCGACCCGGGCTATCGCGTCGCGTGGAAATACAAGTACAAGTTCGAACGCGGCGTGCTCGACGGCGAGATGACCTACGGCGAGGCCAAGAAGAAAGCCGAGGAACTGCAGGCCAGGGAGCCGGACAAGGTCTTCTGGCCCGAGCTGATCTACGAATGAGCAATGCGGCATCGGCGGTGCTCCTCGCGCCGCCGATGTTTCTTCGACAGGCTCTCGCCGGGATCAGGCGACGTCCTGCTCGGGCAACAGGCTGTTGACGATCCGCTTCATGGTGCGCATGTATTCCGGCACCTCGATGTCGATCACCTGGGTCGTCACCCACTTTCTCTGACGCGGGCCCAGGCGTTCCGCAAGACGGTCGCCGAAATACCGGGCCATCTGGAAACTGGGTTCGAAATCGAAGAAGCCGAATTCCGAATACTCGTCCATGCGCTGATTGAGCAGGTCGATGAACGGGGTGCGATAATCGCCCGGTCCGGCGATGTCGCGCGCATTGTCCTGCACATAGTCGGCGGCCTTCTTCGCCAGCGCCTGGATGAACTCGGCACGTTCCTCGTCGTCCATGCGGGTATAGGCGATCCGGTCTGCGGCATGGATGAGAAAGGCCATCATCTCCTGGATCACCTCCAGACGCTGCATCTGGGTATCCGTCTGGAATCCCTCGTTCTCGAGATTGAGCAGCGACTGCATGCACAGTTTCCAGAGATTGAATCCGAGGACGCCGGCCGTGTCCTGAATGGTCCGGCTCTTGTCCTTCATGTTCCAGCGTGTCTTGATTCGCACGGCAGCCTCCCGATCGCGCCGATGGTGAGAACCCGCACTTCCTGAAAGGTCGAACGACCTCCACGGGCATGCTAGGATCGAAACAGTATACCATTTCACTGGGTTTTTCGTGCCGGCCGTGGAGGGTTCCATGGAAACAGCCGAACAGCGCCTCCGGATCGAAACGCTCCGGGATACCGTGCAGCACAACTGCAACATCTCCGATGCGCGCCATGCCGGAGACTTCACCCTGTGCGTCTACCTCATGAAGATGCGCGAATTCTATCGCTGGGAGAAGGGTTTCGCATTCACCGACAGCCTCGACAGCGAAGACATCGGACAATGGCTGCGTGAACGCGAACAGCTCTGGGAGGAACTCGAGGGCGAGGACTATCGCCCCATAGAGATCGAAGGCGAGAGCTTCGAGCCCTTCGACAGCGACGCCATCAATGCCCGGCTGGCACCGCTCGGACTCGTCTACTCCGCCGGTTACGGCAACCGCAACAAGGCGCATTTCTTCCTTGGTCGCCTTCACCATCGGGAACGGCGCGGAGACACGCTGCTCTACATCTCCGACGAGGAATTCGCCCGCGACCTGACCGCGCCACCTGCCATGTCCCTGCAGGGCCGCATCTTCATCCGTCGCCAGTCCCTGCGCCGCATGATCTGGGAAAAGGTGGAGGAATGGCGCTGGAACCGCCCCGACACGCCGATGGGACGCGCCATCGCGCTGCAGGATTTCGAGCGGCATCCGGAAGCCTCGCTCGAGGCCATGACGGAGAACGAGCTCGAGACACTGCTGCTGCACGAGCAGGGCGAACTCGAGGCCGGCCGGCTGCTCGGCCCGGACTGGGAAAGACTGCTCGCGGCCGTGCCCCACTCCCGACTCGCGTTCCAGTTGCGCGCCGTGCGTGACAACCTGGCCGATTGCCTGGTGACCCTCCCCGGGCTGATCGAGAAGAAGGATCCCTGCAGCCTGCATTTCTATTTCGCCACCATCAGCAACCTGCGCCGCTGCATGGCGGCCCCGCTCATGTCGGGCTACGAATACTGGTACCGCAACAACGATCTCGCACCGCTGCAACGGGCCGTGGAGGCGGGACGCGAGGAATGGCTGGCGCTGGGGCGTGACATCCTGGCCATCTACCGCAGCGAGGATCTGGACGGCTTGCCGCGGATTCAGGCGATGATCGATAATGTGAGCGTCTGAAGCCTGCGAGCCCGATCATGGAACCCGCCGCCACCTCTCCGAAAGCCCGTCTGCGCACCCTGCGCGAAGTCGCGCCGAACAGCTTCATCTTCGAACAGAAGCAGGCGTTGCCCGCTGCGCTGTGCGAAGAGATGATCCGCCGTTTCGAGGCGCACCAGGAAGAGCAGTACGAGGGGCGCATCGGCCAGCTCGCCACCCAGGATCGCAGCGTCAAGCGCACCACGGATCTCGTCGTCAGCGGCAAGCCCCACTGGAAGGACATCGATCAGGCCCTGTTCAACTCGCTCGGTCGCGCCATCCTGGAATTCCGCGAGGCCTTTCCCTTCTTCAAGGGGCCCTTCAAGGACGTGGGCTACAATCTGCAGCGTTATCTGCCGGGCGAGTACTATCACTGGCACATCGACGGCGGCAGTCACCAGTTCGCCGAGCGACAGCTGGTGGCGCTCTGGTACCTCAACGACGTGGAAGGTCCGGGCGGGGAAACCGAATTCCTGTACCAGAATGTCCGCATCCGCCCCGAGGCCGGCAAGCTCGTGCTCTTCCCGCCCTTCTGGACCCATGAACACCGCGCCGTCACTCTGCAGCAGGGCGTCAAATACATCGCTACCACCTGGGTCGTGTTCGCCTGAGTCGATGCCGGGATCCTTCCGCGTCGAATCGCCGTCCACCCCCGATCACTACCGCGCCTGTTTCCGCCTGCGCTGGCAACTGCTGCGCGCCCCCTGGCAACAGCCCCCGGGCAGCGAACAGGATGCGCACGAAACGGCAGCCTGGCATCGCATGGTCCTGGATGCGCACGGCGAGGTCGTCGGCTATGGCCGACTGCACCGGGAGCAGGACGGTACGGGAAGGATCCGCTACATGTGCGTGATGCCGCAATGGCGAGGACGGGGCGTGGGCGCGGCGCTGCTGGAATCACTGGAGAAGGCGGCCCGCGACCAGGGAATGACACGCATCCTGCTCGATGCCCGGGCCCCGGTGATCGGCTTCTATCTGCGCCACGGCTACCGCGATCTCGGACCCGGCCCCCTGCTGTTCGGAGTCATTGCCCACCGGCGGATGGAGAAGAGGCTGGATCGGAAATGCGCGCGCCGGCGGCCCGCGCCAGATTGAGCAGGTGTTCCCGCGGGGGACAGCCGGGCGCGCCCTGTGCGAGATAGGCCTGCCATTCGGCGAGCAGGCCCGCCATCTCCGGATCGGTGCCATGACACCCCACCAGGGTGATGACGGCCTCCCCCACCTTCCAGGGCCCCTCGCCGCGTATCTCGCCCACGAGGCGGTGGATGGCCTGCATGGCCGGCACCCGGTGATGCCAGAAGACCTCGAAATACACCAGCCCCGGCTCCGCCTCCAGGGGGAAGCATTCGGCCATGATGTGACGGGTGCCGTCCGGGTAACGCACCTGCAGCGGCGCCGTGACCGAAAACAGGTCGGCCATGCGTCATTCCCGTCCGAACTCGAAACGGTGCTGCATCATGTCGCCTTCCAGATCGATGTGCACGGCACGCGCCTCGGGCATGCGGTTGAGAATGTAGGCCGCCATCATCATCGTCAGGCTCTCGTTGCCGTTCTCCATGCCGGTCACCATGCGATCGGCGGCGATCTGACAGCGCTGGAGCCGGTCGGGCGAATCCACCCATCGCCGGCTCATCTGGTAGCCCCGGTCCATGTCGCTGTCCATGCGGGCAAAGAACTCCTCGGACTCGCGAATCAGTTCCTCGGGCACGTCGACCGGATAGTGCTGTTCGCCTATGTGGACATTGAGTATCATCGCTCCGACTCCGGATTTTCTGGCAGTTTCCTGCAGGAGGCACGATGTTATTGCCCATCCCCGAGGTTCTCAACCCGGCACAGCTCGAGGAAGTTCAGCGTCTGCTGGCCGAGGTCCCCTTCCAGGACGGCCGCTATTCGGCCGGGAAGGAGGCGCGGATCGTCAAGCAGAACGAGGAAATGCAGCAGCAGGACGCCCGTTACGACCGGCTCAACCGGATCGTGATGCGCTCGCTGGTCAACCACCCGCTGTTCCAGCAGGCCGCACTGCCGCTGCGCGTGGCCAGCCCCTTCTACGCCCGTTACCGTCCGGGCATGACCTACGGCGATCACGTGGACGACCCCGTGATGGGGCCGATGACGGGACGCTATCGTTCGGATGTCTCGACCACCGTGTTCCTGAACGCACCCGAGGACTACGAAGGGGGCGAACTGGTGATCCGCACCAGCTACGGCGAGACCCGCTTCAAGGGCGAGGCCGGCAGCGCCGTGGTCTATCCCTCGCACAGTCTGCACCGGGTGGATCCGGTGACGGCCGGCGAGCGGCTGGTGGCCGTCACCTGGACCCAGAGCATGGTCCGGGACGCGGCGCGTCGCGAACTGCTGTTCGAGCTCTCCGAGGCCCGCGAGGCGCTGCTCGAGCGTGCGCCCACGGACCCGGTGACCGCGAAGGTCAGCCACAGCTATGTGAATCTGCTGCGAATGTGGGCCGAACTCTGACAGGCTGCTGGCCTGTCAACTGCTACTCGAGCGTGACTCGCTCCTGTGACCTGATCAGAAACACCAGCGCCTTCGCCATGCTCGCGCCGAGCCGGTCGGCGAGTTTCGAGAACACGTCCTCGGTCGGCGTGTAGTCCACGATGTCCTCCGCCTTGACGATCTCGCGGGCCACCTGCGAGGTGCTGCCGAAATCGTCGGCCAGCCCCAGCTCGACCGCCTGACGACCGGTCCAGATCAGGCCCGAGAAGAGTTCCGGATCGTCCTTGAGACGATCGCCCCGCCCGGCCTTGACCGTGTCGATGAATTCCCGATGGATGCGCTCGAGCAGCCTGCGCACATGGGCGACTTCCTCGGGTTTCTCGGGCAGGAAGGGATCCAGCAGGGCCTTGTGTTCACCGGCGGTGAGCAGTCGGCGCTCGATGCCCAGCTTGCGGATGGCTTCCACGAAACCGAAGCCGTCCATGCGCACGCCGATCGAGCCGATGAGGCTGTTGGGATTGACGAAGATCCTGTCGGCGGCGGCGGCCACGTAATAGCCTCCGGAGGCGCACATGTCGCTCACCACGGCATAGAGCGGCTTGTCCGGGTACTTCTTGCGCAACCGGCGAATCTCCCGGTTGATGTAGTCGGACTGGACCGGGCTGCCGCCGGGGCTGTTGATGCGCAGGATGACCGCCTTGGAGTGCTTCGCCTCGAAGGCGTGACGCAGCCCCGTGACGATATTGTCCGCGCTGGCGTCGCTGTCGGGGGCGATGACGCCTTCGAGCTTCACCAGCGCCGTGTGCTCGCCCGGCGTCAGGCTCGAGGACTTCCATTCGGGCACCGACACGAGGACGAGCACGGCGACCAGGTATCCGAAGAACAGCAGCTTGAAGAAGATGCCCCAGCGTCGTGCGCGCCTTTGTTCCTCGAGCGCCGATTCGGCCAGTCGGGTGACCAGCCGGCGCTCCCATCCCGAGTCGCGGCGGTCCCGCTCGTCGAGCGGCGCCGGATCCAGTTTCCATTCCTCGTCGCTCATGTACGACAGCTCCCTTCGTCAGTCCGCATCCGTCAGCCCGCACAGTGCACCGAGGGCCGTTCGCACTCGGCACGCTGTTCGGCGAGCCAGTCGGGCAGCGTCGTGATCCGTTCCAGAATCGCTTGCGGCCGGTGCTTCGCCAGTCGCTCCCAGCCATGCACGCCATAGGCCACGCCCACACCGGGCACTCCGGCCCGGTTGGCCATCTCGAGATCGTACTCGGTGTCGCCCACCAGGATCGTGGCGCAGGCCGGTACGGAGAGTTCGTCGAGTATCTCGAGCAGCATCCGCGGATCCGGCTTGGAGGCGGTCTCGTCGGCACAGCGGGTGCTGGAAAACAGGCGCTCCAGCCCCGTCGCTTGCAACGATCGTTCCAGTCCTGCCCGTGACTTGCCGGTCGCCACGGCCAGCAGGAAACCTTCGTCGTGCAACAGCTCGAGTGTCTCGCGTACCCCGGGAAACAAGGGGCATTCGTGCTGACGCGCCAGCCAGTATTCGCGATAACGTCCGATGAGCGCCGCCCGGTCCGAGTCCTCGCACTCGGGAAAGAGTGCGGCCACGGCCTCCTTCAGGCCCAGCCCGATGATATTCGCGATCTCGGTATCACCGCGTGACGGCAGGCCGAGGTCACCGATCGCGGACTGCATGCATTCGACGATGAGCGAGGCCGAGTCCATCAGCGTCCCGTCCCAGTCGAACACGATCAATTCGATGTCATGATCCATGTTTTCCAGTTGTATCCTCGTCTGTTCGATGTCTTTCGCACCCGAGATGCACGAGCACCTTCTCGAGCGCCGGATCGAGCGGGGCCTCGACCAGGAGGCGTCCGCCGTCGGCCCTGTCGAAAGCCAGCCGGTGCGCATGCAGAAAGAGGCGCCTGAGGCCGGCCTCGCGCAACCGCCGATTGGCCTCCCGGTCACCGTATTTCTCGTCACCGGCGAGAGGATGCCCCGCATGGGCAGCATGTACCCGGATCTGGTGCGTGCGGCCGGTGTCGAGGGTCACGCGCATCAGGGTGTAGCCCTCGCACCGGGCGATGGGCTCGAACAGGCTGCGCGCCGGCCGGCCGGCCGGGTCCACACGCACCACCCGTTCCCCGCCCTGCAGCCGGTTCCTGGCCAGGGGGGCTTCGATCCAGCGCGCCCCGCCCTGCCATTGGCCCACGACCAGGGCCAGGTACGCCTTCTCGATCCGGCCGGTGCGCAGCAGCGCATGCAGCCGCCGCAGTTCGCTGCGGCGCCGGGCGACGAGCAGGCAGCCCGAGGTCTCGCGGTCCAGGCGATGGACCAGTTCGAGGAAGGGCTCCCCGGGGCGATTGGCGCGCAGGGTCTCGATCACCCCCTGGCGCACGCCGCTGCCGCCGTGCACCGCCAGGCCGGCGGGCTTGTCGAGCACCAGCAGGCGCGCATCCTCGTGAAGGATGCGCGACTCCAGCGAGGCGTTCGGGTGCGCCTGGTGCGTCTGCGGCGACAGCCGCACCGGCGGCAGACGCACCAGATCGCCCGCCTGCAGCCGGTAGTCCGGTCGGCTCCTGCCGCGATTGACCCGGACCTCGCCCCTGCGAATCAGCCGGTAGACGCGGGTCCGCGGCAGGCCGCGCCAGCAGCGCATGAGGAAGTTGTCCAGGCGCTGGCCCGCTTCCTCGGCGGTCACGCAATGTGTTCGTACCCGCGCTGTCCCTGCGGGCGCCCTGTCGGCTGTGGTCACGTCCTGCACCCCGATGCGATCCGGCGGAATGATACAGTCCCACCGGTACTTCCGAAACTTTTTTTCAGCAGATTGGGAATTTGCCCGCGTGGCGGCGTATTGTTATATTTGCGAGACAGTCTTGTTGCCCGATCGGTTCCCGCAACCACATCGGGCCGCCTGCCGCGGAAGCTCGACCCGATCCGCCGGCAGGCACACCGGGTCTGAACAACCCGCACGCTGGTATGGGCAACCCGCCACGCGCCGCCATTCACTGGCCGGCACTGCCACATCATCAGACAGCGGACATTTCCGGTCAGGTACCGGCAGACCCCGGAGAATTGCACGGGTGTACATCGCGACCGCAGGCCCGTCCGTCCCGGGCGCGTCGCCTCCACCGCGGTGTATGGGTGTCAACGAAACAGAACCGAGCGCACGACCGGACCGACCGGCGAGAGACCAGCGACCATGTTTCTCTTCCTCCTGATCATCGAAAAGCTGCGTGACCTGACGGCAGGCGACACCCTGCCCGGCCGCGCCCTGGAAGAGACTGTCGCCCGCCCCCCTGTCGCGGCGTGCCAGCGAGACCAACGACATGAAAAGAATGCTCATCAACGCGACCCAGCCCGAGGAGCTGCGGGTCGCGCTGGTCGATGGCCAGAAGCTCTACGACCTCGACATCGAACTCCCGTCCCGGGAGCAGAAGAAGTCCAACATCTACAAGGGCCGGATCACCCGCATCGAGCCTAGCCTGGAAGCCGCCTTCGTCGACTACGGCGCGGAACGCCACGGTTTCCTTCCCATGAAGGAAATCGCCCGCAGCTATTTCACCGAAGAGGCACGCAGCAAGCCCGGCCGCGTCAGCATCAAGGAAGCCATCCGCGAGGGCCAGGAGGTCATCGTCCAGGTGGAGAAGGAAGAGCGCGGCCAGAAGGGCGCGGCGCTGACGACCTTCATCTCCCTGGCCGGGCGGTTTCTGGTGCTCATGCCCAACAATCCCCGCGCCGGCGGGGTTTCCCGACGCATCGAGGGCGAGGACCGCAACATCGTGCGCGAGGCCATGGCGGCCCTGAACTACCCCGAGGACATGGGACTCATCGTGCGCACCGCCGGTGTCGGCCGCAGCCACGAGGAGCTGCAGTGGGACCTCGACTATCTGCTGAAACTGTGGGAGGCCATCCAGAAGGCGGCCGAGTCCCGTCCCGCCCCCTTCCTGATCTATCAGGAAAGCAACGTCATCATCCGGGCGCTGCGCGACTATCTGCGCAACGACATCGGCGAGATCCTGATCGACGACGAGGCCACCTACCAGAAGGCGCGGGAGTTCATGGAGCAGGTCATGCCGCACAACCTGCACAAGCTCAAGCTCTATACCGACAGCGTGCCGCTGTTCTCCCGCTACCAGATCGAGAGCCAGATCGAGTCGGCCTTCCAGCGCGAGGTCCGCCTGCCCTCCGGCGGCTCGATCGTGATCGATCCCACCGAGGCCCTGATCTCCATCGACATCAATTCGGCCCGCGCCACCAAGGGCAGCGACATCGAGGAGACGGCCCTGCAGACCAACCTCGAGGCGGCCGAGGAGATCGCGCGCCAGCTGCGGCTGCGCGACATCGGCGGCCTGATCGTCATCGATTTCATCGACATGAAATCCGGCAAGCATCAGCGCGAGGTCGAAAACCGCCTGCGCGAGAGCCTGAAGATGGATCGGGCCCGGGTCCAGGTGGGGCGCATCTCGCGTTTCGGCCTGCTCGAGATGTCACGCCAGCGGCTGCGGCCTTCCCTGGGCGAATCCAGCCAGGTCGTCTGCCCCCGCTGCAGCGGCCAGGGCAGCATCCGGGGCGTGGAATCGCTCGCCCTCGCCGTGCTGCGCATCGTGCAGGAAAACGCCATGAAGGAGAAGACCGCGCGGGTGGTGGCGCGCGTGCCCGTGGACGTGGGCACCTTCCTGCTCAACGAAAAGCGCGCCCTGCTCCACGAGATCGAGCAGCGTCACGGCGTCACCGTGCTGCTCATTCCGAGTCCCGCGCTCGAGACCCCCACCTTCGAGGTCGAACGCCTGCGCACCGACGAGGTGCCCGAGCACAACGCGCCGAGCAGTCACGACCTCATCGAACACCACGACATCGAACAGGAGCGCCGCCTGGTCCACATCACCGACAATGCCCCGAAGGGCGAACAGCCTGCGGTGCAGATGGTGGCGCCCAGCCCGCCGCCACCCCCGCCGGCACCGGCGCCGAAAGCCGAAAAACCGGCCGGTCCCAGCCTGCTCAAGCGGCTGTGGGCCACCCTGCTGGGCAAACCGCTCGAGGAAGCGGCCGGGGCCGGCAGGTCCGAAGAGGAGGAAAAGGCCACCGGGCGCTCCAGCGGCCGACGCCAGGGCGCGGGGAGAACGGCCCGTTCCGGCCGTTCGCGCTCGCGCAGCGGGGGCTCGGCCAGGCGCCGCAGCGGTTCCGGAGAGGCCGGACGACAGCGGCGGCAGGAGAACGGCCAGAACAGGACGGCTGTCGGCGAGCCCGGCGCTGCGGAACCGCCTTCCCGCGAGACTGCGAATGAGGCGACTGCGGAGACGCCGACCCAGGAAGCGGCAGAGGGCGAACGCAAACAGGCCGCCAACGGAGGCGGCGGACGATCCGGCAGGCGTCGCGGCCGGCGGGGCGGGCAGCGGCGTCGACGCGAAGCTGCCGCAACGCGCCCTGCGGCCGGTTCGACCGAAACCCCGTCGGAGACGGTCCAGACCGATGCCGCACCGCCGCCTGCCACGGTATCCGACACACCCGAGAAGGTCGAACCCCTCCCCGCTGCGGAACAGGCGCAGCCGGACGAGCCTCGGACGACGGCCGCGAAGCCGGATTCCGGAGGCAGCGAACCTCCGGCACAGCCATCGGAAACGGCGCCGGTCAGGAAGGCGGTCTCGGGCGAAGAATAGGATCGACGGCCTGCCGGCGCCGGATTCAGCCCCCGGTGGCTTCCGATCGCGGCCGCAGGCCGTGGATCTCGACCAGGTGCCGCGCCAGCCCCCGTGCCGCATCCTCGACGAGGTCGAGCACGCGTTCGAAGCCCTGGCGCCCTCCGTAATAGGGATCCGGCACCTCGCGCGCCTCGAGCTCGGAGAATTCCATGAACAGGCGGATCTTGTGTTCATGCCCCGGCAGGCACTGCTCGAGCAGGTCGGCCCGGTTGCTCTCGTCCATGGCGAGGATGTAGTCGTATTCGAGAAAATCGGCCTCCGTCACCCGCCGCGCCCGCTGGGAATCCATCGAGACGCCACGACGCCGGGCGGCCTCGACGGCCCGGGGATCCGGGGGTTCGCCCACGTGGTAGGCATGGGTGCCGGCCGAGTCGACCGCCACCTGGTCCGCCAGCCCCATCTCGGCGAGCACCTGCTCGAAGACGCCCTGAGCCGTCGGAGAGCGGCAGATGTTTCCCATGCAGACGAACAGCACCCTGACCATGATCTCGCCTCCTGTATCCCCTGCGGGATTTTGGACTATGATGGATGAAGTCGCCCCCATTGTACCGGACCCGCCCGCCATGACGAGCCTGACGATCGAAAACCTGCGCCGACTGCTGGGCATCGAAGTCGAGTACCTCGGACGCCGCTGTCGCATCGTCGAGGTCCTCGAGGAAGGGCCCCAGCTCGTGGTGCAGTGCCTAGATCAGCGCGCCATCCAGGCCAACCAGTACGGCGACGCCTCGCGGCGGGTGCCCGAGACACACACCCTGCCGGTCACCGAACTGGACGCCGACTTTCTCGACCGACTGCTGAAGGCCGCAAATCGACCCGACGGCGACGATTGAATCCGGATGCGTTCGGCCCTCGACGCGCGCTCGTCAGCCGGAACGCCGGCGTCTTTCGTGCAGCCAGGCCAGCAGCGCGTCCAGAGAACGGGTGTTGAGCACGTCTCCGGCCTCCAGCCAGCCACGGCGTGCCTGACCGATCCCGAACCGCAGGTTGTCGAAATCGAGATCGCTGTGGGCGTCGGAATCGATGCTCACCGGAACCCCTTCCTCGCGCGCCATCTGGCAGTGCACGTCGAGCAGATCCAGCCGCTCGGGATGGGCGTTGAGCTCCAGCGCCACGCGCTTCTCGCGCGCCTTGCGGATGATGCGCGCCATGTCGACGTCATAGGGCTCGCGTTCGCCGATCAGGCGTCCGGTGGGATGGGCCAGAATCGTGAAGAGCGGATTGTCCATGGCGCGCAGGATGCGCCGGGTCTGGGCGGCCCGGGACAGGTCGAACCTGCTGTGCACGGCGCCGACGACCAGATCCAGCTTCTCCAGCACCCGATCCGGCAGGTCGAGCGATCCGTCCTCGAGGATGTCCACCTCCACGCCCTTGAGTATCCGGATGCCCTCGAGCCTGCGGTTCAGCGCGTCGATCTCGGCGATCTGGGCCAGCAGGCGCCGCTCGTCTAGGCCGTGGGCCACGGTCAGCCGCTTCGAATGGTCGGTGATGGCGATGTATTCGAAGCCCCGGGCCTTCGCCGCCTCGGCGATGTGCCGGATGCTGCCGCTGCCGTCGCTGGCCCGACTGTGACAGTGGAGATCGCCGCGCAGGTCCTCGAGTTCGATCAGATCCGGGAGCAGGCCCGCCTGGGCGGCCTCGATCTCGCCACGGTTCTCGCGCAGCTCGGGAGGGATCCAGGGCAGATCCACCGAGGCGAAGACGGATTCCTCCGTCCTGCCGGCGATTCTCTTCTCTCCCCGGAACACACCGTATTCGTTGATCTTGAGCCCCCGCTTCACCGCCAGTCGGCGCACGGCGATGTTGTGTGCCCGGCTGCCGGTGAAATAGTGCAGCGCCGCGCCGTAGCTCGCCTTGCGCACCACCCGCAGATCCACCTGCAGCCCGCTGCGCAGCACGATCGAGGCCCGGGTGGTGCCCTGGGAGAGGATCTCGTCGACCTCGTCATAGGCCACGAAGTGCTCGATGACCGCCCGGCCGGCGCGGGCGGTGCAGAGGATGTCGAGATCCCCCACCGTTTCCTTGCGGCGGCGATAGCTGCCCGCGATCTCCACCTGGTCGATGCCCGGAGCCTGGCGCAGGTAGTCGGCCAGGGGTTCGGCGTATTGCGCCGCCGTGGCCAGCTTGAAGCGCCGCGTGATGTCGAGGTTGGCGTGGATCGCCTCCAGGATGCGCGCCTCGGTCTTCGGTCCGAAACCGGGCAGCGACCGGATGCGCCCGTCACGCGCGGCCCGCTCCAGCTGTTCCAGATTGTGGATGTCGAGTTCGTGATAGAGCGCATGCACCCGCCTGGGCCCGAGACCCGGCAGCCGCAGCAGTTCCGGCAGGTCGGGCGGCAGGCGGCGGCGCAGCTTCTCCAGCGCCCGGCAGGTACCGGTCTCGACGATTTCGTGGATCTTGGCGGCCAGCTCCTTGCCGATGCCGGGGATCTTCGTCAGGTCCTCGCCATTGGCCACCATCTCGCGCAGATCCCGGCCGAGCTCGCGCACCCGGCGCGCCGCCGTGCGATAGGCGCGCACGCGGAAGGGATTGTCCCCCTCGATCTCGAGCAGGTCGGCGATCTCGTCGAAGACGCGCGCGATGTCCTCGTTGTGGACCGGCACGGCTCAGCCCTCCTCCGGCGCCTTCTCGTCCGTATTGCGTGTGAAGGGCACGAAGGCGACCGGCAGGATCTCCTCGTGGACGAGCCGTCCGTTCTCCGGATCGCGCGTCACCCGGATCAGGCGCTGAAAATCCGTGCCCACGGGAATGACGAGTCGCCGGCCGGGCCGCAGCTGTTCGACCAGGGGCGGCGGAATCTCGGGCGCCGCCGCCGTCACGATGATGCCGTCGAAGGGCGCCTTCTCGGGCCAGCCCCGGTAACCGTCGCCCAGCGCGGTGTGGATGTTCTCGTAGCCGAGCTTGTGAAAGATGTTGCGTGCGTGTTCGTAGAGTTCCGGCACGATCTCGATGCTGTAGACCTCCTTGACCAGACGCGAGAGCACCGCGGACTGGTAGCCTGACCCGGTACCGATCTCGAGCACGCGGTCGTTCTCGTCGACCTCCAGGAGATCGGTCATCAGCGCCACGATATAGGGCTGCGAGATGGTGGCCCCGTGCCCGACCGGGAGGGGGATGTTGAGGTAGGCCGACGACTGCAGGCCGTCGGGCACGAACAGGTGTCGGGGCACCTCCATCAGGGCCTCGAGCACCCGGGGGTTCAGGTCCTCGCGGCCGGTCTCGCGTGCGGTGCGCCGCACGTCGTATTCGACTTCCTCGATCAGGGCCCGGCGCCGCTCGCGATGCGCCTCGGTATCCTCGACAGGCTCGGCCATGCCCCACCTCCTGCGTGTTCAGGGATCATGGTGCCACAGGTACGCGCGCCCTGCAGCCGGTGCAATGACGTGCGTCAGGCAGAGGCGGATTCCGCCAGCAGACGTTCCGCCTGCAGCAGGTCCTCGGCGGTGTCCACCCCCGGTCCGGGCACCTCGACCGCCTCCGCAACCTGGATACGGGCGCCCTGTACCAGGGCCCGCAGCTGTTCCAGCATCTCGCTGCGCTCGATCGCCGCATGCGGCAGATCGGGCCAGCGGCGCAGGAAACCCGCCCGATAGGCATAGATGCCCAGATGCCGCAGATGCGGGACACCCTCGGGCAGGCTCGGACTGGCCGTGACGAACTCGTCCCGATCGAAGGGGATGGGCGCGCGACTGAAGTAGAGCGCCCGGCCGCGGTCGTCGCACACCACCTTGACGACATGGGGATCGAAGAATTCCTCGGCCGAGACGATGGGGGTGCACAGGGTGGCGATGTCGGCCCCGGGATGATCACGCAGCACCTCGGCCACCTGACGCAGCAGAACCGGCG
>Ga0256832_1000561_pt1 | contig 24432 bp, 23 predicted proteins | sample 134614metaG_FD_190534 | JGI IMG/M metagenome (GOLD analysis project Ga0256832, IMG submission 190534) | Hydrothermal vent microbial communities from Lau Basin, Pacific Ocean - 134-614 | ecosystem: Environmental > Aquatic > Marine > Hydrothermal vents | place: Pacific Ocean: Lau Basin | collected... | reverse complement strand
GACGACATCACCCTCATCATCACCGGCGGCCTGCGCGTGCCGGCCGACTTCATCAAGGCCCTGGCCCTGGGCGCGGACGCCATCGCCGTCTCCAACAGCGCCCTCCAGGCCATCGGCTGCCTGGGGATGCGCGCCTGCAACACCAACAACTGTCCGGTGGGCGTCGCCACCCAGCAGCCCCATCTGCGTTCGCGCCTGAAGATCGAGAAGGGCGCCGAGCAGCTCGACAACTTCTTCCGCGCCGCCACCGAGCTGATGCAGGTGATGGCCCGCGCCTGCGGCCATGATCACCTGAACAAGTTCTGCGTGGACGACCTGACCACCTGGAAGAAGGAGATCGCCGAGCTGGCGGGGATCGCTTACGGCGGGGTGGGGTGAACGGTACGGGGAGTCTAATCTGTGATACCTACTCTTGGACCCACCATCTTTCACCAGATGGTGGCCTCACCACCCTGGTTCTGTTGCTGGTCCTGCCATGCTGATGGAACAGGATAGATGTGGATGTTGCGAATCTCAGGGTATGAACTATCCGCCAGCCTCTTAAGCCAACAATAATTCCATGAGCCGGAAATAAATCCTGGACAAATTGTCCAGGTCTGCCACTCCCACACACTCGTTGACCTTGTGAATGGTGGCATTGAGCGGGCCCAGTTCCAGTACCTGAGCGCCCGTGGGGGCAATGAAGCGCCCGTCGGATGTGCCGCCGGAAGTGGACAGTTCGGTTGGGTATCCCATCACTTCCTCGATGGCCTGTTGCGCCGCGTCCAGCAACTCGCCCTCGGCGGTGAGGAAGGGCGGGCCGGAAAGGGTCCATTCGATATCGTAATCCAGCCCATGGCGGTTCAGGATTTCTTCCACCCGCCGTTCCAGATCCTGATGCGTGGTTTCCGTAGAGAAACGGAAGTTGAACTGCACCTCCAGGGTGCCGGGGATCACGTTGGTGGCGCCGGTGCCCGCGTGGATATTGGAGATCTGGAAGGTAGTGGGAGGGAAGAATTCATTGCCCCGGTCCCATTCCTCGGACACAAGCTCCGCCAGGGCGGGCATGGCTTCATGTACCGGATTCTTCGCCAGGTGAGGGTAGGCCACGTGGCCCTGTATGCCTTTCACCAGCAGTCGGCAGCCATGAGAGCCCCGGCGGCCGTTTTTCACCACGTCGGCCAGCCTGTTTGTGGATGAGGGTTCGCCCACCAGGCACCAGTCGATTTTCTCTCCACGGTTTTCCAGGGTTTCGATTACCTTGATGGTGCCATGAGTGGCCGGGCCTTCTTCGTCGCTGGTGATGAGATAGGCGATGGAGCCTTTATGATCGGGGTGTTTGCGCACGAACGCTTCCGTAGCGGTAATCATGGCAGCCAAAGAGCCCTTCATGTCCGCCGCGCCCCGCCCGTAGAGCAGGCCGTCGCGGATGGTCGGCTCGAAAGGGGGAGAGTGCCAGGCGTCTTCCGGGCCGGGGGGAACCACGTCGGTGTGACCGGCAAAGCAGAACAGGGGGCCTTCCTTGCCACGCCGGGCCCAGAAATTCCGGGTGTCACCAAAGTTCATGGGCTCGGTGTCGAAACCCAGGGTGGCCAAACGCGCCATCATCAGGGGCTGGCAGCCGGCATCTTCCGGCGTCACCGAGGGACGGCTGATGAGGTCTTTCGCCAGCTCCAGGGTGTCGGACATCAGAAATCCATGCCCAGGGTGAACAGCAGGGCGGAATTTCCCAGGAAAATGATGTCCGCGCCGAAACCGTTCTTCTTGTACCCAAAGCCGGGGATCACCCCCGGCGCCCAGCCGCTGGAACTGTTGAAAGGAATCTTGTCGTCCCAGGGCTCCTTGTAGCCATGGATGATGCCCGCGGTAAGCTTGAAATGGAAATTTTGCCAGTCACCGGGAAAATACCAGCTCTTGCCGCCGTACAGGTACTGGGAAAACTGGCCGAAAGAGTTGTCAAACAGGGCCAGGCCATAGAGCCAGTCGTTGGATTTCTGGGCTTCCAGGGCGCCGAACAGGTTGGGGCCGTCGTGATCCTTGCTGGAGGAATAATGGACATAGGTGCCGGCATGGAAATACAGGTGGTCGTATTCATACCATTTTTCCTCCTCGGCAAAACCACTACCAGACAAGGCTGCAAGCAGGATCAGGGAAAGGATTTTTTTCATTGTTGGAACAGCTCCTTGTATCTGTCTTCGGAAAAGCCGACCTCCAGGTGGCCGTCTTCGGTTTCCAGCACCGGGCGCTTGATGATGGAGGGAGTCTCCAGCATCAGCTTTCGGGCACTGGCTTCGTCGATGTTGTCGCGCTGCTCCTGGCTGAGTTTGCGCCACATCATGCCGCGGCGATTAAGCAGGGTTTCCCAGCCGACCTTGTTCATCCACTGATCCAGCCGGGTTTCATCGACGCCGAGTTTCTTGTAGTCGTGAAACTCATGGTCGATGCCATGATCCGCCAGCCATTTGCGGGCCTTTTTCATGGTATCGCAGTTCGGGATACCGTACAGCCGGATCATTTTCAGATGTCCCGCAGCAGTTCGTTGATGCCCACCTTGCCCAGGGTCTTCTCATCTACTTTCTTGACGATCACCGCGCAATACAGGCTGTATTTGCCGTCCTTGGAGGGCAGATTGCCGGACACCACCACGGAGCCGGCGGGTACGCGGCCGTATATTATCTCGTCCTTCTCCCGGTCATAGATGCGGGTGGACTGACCGATGTACACGCCCATGGAGATGACGGAACCTTTTTCCACGATGACGCCTTCCACGATTTCGGAGCGGGCGCCGATGAAACAATTGTCCTCGATGATGGTGGGCGCCGCCTGCAGAGGCTCCAGCACGCCGCCGATGCCCACGCCGCCAGACAGATGCACGTTCTTGCCGATCTGGGCGCAGGAACCTACCGTGGCCCAGGTGTCCACCATGGTGCCGGAATCCACGTAGGCGCCGATGTTCACATAGGAAGGCATGAGCACGCAGGAAGGCGCGATATAGGCCCCCTTGCGCACGGAAGCTGGCGGCACCACGCGCACACCTGCCTCGCGGAACTCCCGGGCGTTGTGGTCGGCATACTTGGAGGGCACCTTGTCATAGTAGTTGGTGAAACCGCCTTTCATGAACTCGTTGTCATTGATGCGGAAGGACAGCAGCACGGCCTTCTTCACCCATTCATTGACCTGCCATCCACCATCCACGGGCTCGGCCACGCGCAGGGTGCCGGCGTCGATCTGCTCGATGGTTTCCATGACCGCGTCGCGCACCAGGGTGTCCACGTTGCGCGGGGTGATGTCGGCGCGCTTTTCAAAGGCTTCTTCGATAATGCTCTGGTTGTCACTCATGGGGATTCCTCAAAGGTTTTCGGTAAATGTTCTGATGCGTTTCGCGGCGTCCATGCATTCGTCCATGGGGGCCACAAGGGCCATGCGCACGCGGTTGGCGCCGGGGTTGATGCCGTCTGCTTCCCGGGACAGGAAACTGCCGGGCAGCACGGTCACGTTCTGCTGTAGATACAGCTCCCGGGTGAAATCCGTGTCACTGATGGGCGTCCTGGCCCACAGGTAAAAGCCGGCCTCGGGCCTGTCCACGTCCAGACAGCCATTCAGGATGTTCAGCACCGCGTCGAATTTTTCCCTGTAGGCGTGGCGGTTCTCCCGCACATGTTCCTCGTCCCGCCAGGCCAGGATGCTCGCGGCCTGGTGATGGGGCGGCATGGCGCAGCCGTGATAGGTGCGATACTGCAGGAAGGCCGCCAGGATGTCCTTGTCGCCGGCGACGAAGCCGGAGCGCAGGCCGGGGGCGTTGGAGCGCTTGGAAAGGCTGTGGAAGACAACGCAGCGGGAATAGCCGGTGTTTCCCGCGTTGGCGGCGGCCTGCAGCAGGCCCGGCGGCGGATTGTCCTCGTCGAAATAGATTTCCGAATAACACTCGTCGGCGGCGATGATGAAGTCGTGTTTCTCCGCCAGCGCCATGAGCTGCTGCCAGCGGGCCTCCGTGAGCACGGCTCCGGTGGGATTGTGGGGCGAGCAGACATAGAGCAGCTGGCAGTCCCGCCAGGTGGCCTCATCCACCCTGTCGAAATCCGGCGCCAGCCCAGAGCTGTCGAGACAGTTGACGAACACCGGCCGGGCGCCTGCCAGCAGGGCCGCGCCTTCGTAGATCTGGTAGAAAGGGTTGGGCATGAGCACCAGAGGGTTGCCGGCCTTGCGGTCGATGACCGCCTGCGCGAAGGCGAACAGGGCCTCGCGAGTGCCATTCACCGGCAGCACATGGTGCTCGGCGTCCAGGCTGCCGGAAGGCAGTTTGAAACGGCGGGTCAGCCACTCGCAGATGACCTGGCGCAGCTCCGGCGCGCCTTTGGTCAGGGGATAGGCGGACAGGCCGTGCAGGTGAGACAGCACGGCCTCGGTGATGAACGCCGGCGTGGGGTGTTTGGGCTCGCCGATGGACAGGGCGATGTGATCCAGCGCCGCCGGGGGCTGGCAGCCTTCCTTGAGCTGTCGCAGCTTTTCGAAGGGGTAGGGCTGGAGTTTGTGCAGGTCGGTGTTCATACTGGGGCGCGAGCCTTGGAATCAGGAAGCGAATTATACAACAACGGCATACTGAGGTTTGCGGCTTGAGGGGAGAACTTCCAAGAGGTCGTCATGCAGGCTTTCACAGGGATGGTGTCTGCTCGGAAAACCTCGGAGGCATGGATGCCGACGCGGAGCGTACATGGATGTAAATACAGCGTTTTTCCGGGCAGACACCATCCCTTCCTTGTCAATTATTTCGAACTTAAACGAGATGATCCAAAAAGAAGTCCGGGACAATCCCCGCCAGCGGCGGCTGGCCACGGTTTTTCTGTTGTACTCCGCCACCTTTTGGGGACTAGTGTGGTATCCCCTGCGCCTGCTGGACGAGGCGGGACTGAGCGGCCCCTGGCAGATGCTGGTAGCTTATGGCGGCGCCTTCCTGGTGTTGGCCCTGGCGCGCTGGCCGGGGCTGAACGGCATGCGGGGGCAGGGTGGCCTTCTCATCCTCATGGCCCTGGCCGCCGGCTGGACCAACGTGGGTTTCGTTCTGGCCATGCTGGACGGCAGCGTGGCCCGGGCCCTGATTCTGTTTTACCTGTCTCCTCTGTGGACCGTGCTGCTGGGGCATTTTCTGCTGGGTGAGAAGCTGCACCGCGCCACCCTGCTGGCCCTGCCCCTGGGCTTGTTCGGCGCCGGGCTCATGCTCTGGTCGCCGGATATTCTGGAGACCGGCCTGAGCTGGGGTGACATGGCGGCCATGACGGCGGGTATGGCCTTCGCCCTGGCCAACGTCATCACCCGCGCCCTGCATCACCTGGGCACTCGCCAGAAGACCCTGGTTTCCTGGGCGGGGGTGGTTGTGGTTTCCCTGCTATTGCTGGCGCTCCAGGGAGGAGATATTCCTCGGGTTTCCGTCCTGGCCTGGGGCGCCAATCTGCTGCTTGGCGTGGGAGGCTTTCTGCTGACCACCCTGGCGGTGATCTATGGCGTCTCCCACATGCCGGTGCAGCGTTCCTCGGTGATTTTGCTGCTGGAGATCCTGGTGGGGGCCTTGAGCGCCTGGCTGCTGGCGGGGGAGAACATGAACCTGCGGGAGTGGATGGGAGGGCTGTTGATCGTTCTTGCGGGCCTGATTGCCATCTTTCAGGAAGAAAACCAATAAAACCATTCCTGGTCGATTGTTTGGGAACAACAGGTGGGTGTCCAAAACCCGTCATTCGAGTATGATGAGCCCCGGTCCTTCGTCATCCGTCTCAACCATCCAAACCGGAGCTTTCATGAAACATGTATTGATCTCCATCCTGTCCCTGTCGATCTTTTCGCCGGCCTGGGGTGGGAAAATAGCAATCAAGAATCCCGGCTTCGAGGCTTCCGGGACGACTCCCCTGGGTTGGAGCATGGTGCAGCACGCCGGTGAACCGGCCTATGAAACCGCCATCGATGACAAGATATTCAAGGAAGGCAAGTACAGTTTCAGCATGAAACGCAAGAAAAAGCAGATCTTTGGGCTTTTGCGCCAGATTGTCGAGCTGCCCAAGGGCAGGAATGAGGGAAAGAAGCTGCATTTCTCCGCCATGCTTCGTACCGAAAAAGTTGGCAAGGCAGGCTGGGGCCTGGTGGTGAATTTTCTGGCGGTTCCTGATGGGCGTATTCTCTCCCAGGCTCGCTCGAAGCCGCTCAGGGGTGATACCGGCTGGACCCGGGTCGAGATCGTCGAGCCCATTCCCAAGGGCGCCGGACGCCTGTCCATTGGGGTGATGCTTCTGGATGAAGGCAAGGGATGGGTGGACGATGTGAAGCTGGAAGTGCGGTAATCCCTGATCTTGGGGCGCCGCCCTGTGAGAACCGCTTCCCATCATCCTGATACAGGAACAGAATCCATGTCCAGACCCTTGGCCCTGCACCACATCAGCATGATTGTCGCGGACAGCGACCGCGCCAGGGCCTTCTACGAAGGCCTACTGGGCCTGGAAGTGATAGAACGGCCCCCATTGCCCTTTCCGGGGTTGTGGCTGGCTGTTGGTGATTCCCAGATTCACCTTCTGGAACTGCCCAACCCGGATCCGATGGATGGTCGTCCCGAGCACGCCGGACGGGACAGGCATCTGGCCATGACCATCGGCAGCCTGGATGCCCTCGCGGCAAGACTGGAGGAGCAGGGCATCCCCTTTACCCGAAGCAGATCCGGAAGAAAGGCCCTGTTCTGCCGCGACCCGGACGGCAACGGCCTGGAATTCATCGAGGAATGAACGTCAAGTGAAAAGCTTACTGAAATGGGGAGGCGGCCTGACGCTGGTGGCTGTCGTGGTTGCCGTGGCGCTGATTGTCCAGGCAGTCTATTTTCGGCCTCTCAGCATCCGGGTCTTCTACGAAAAACTGTTTATCCAGCGCGTCCTGGAAGATCCGGAGCTGTTGACTGAACTGGGGCTCCTGGAGCAGTTCGGCATTCACGGGCACAATGCCAGGCTCACGGATGCTTCCCCTGAACACACGGAACAAGCCGCACGTCGGCTGACAAGGGAACTCGAGCAGCTCCATGCCTACGACAGGTCATCCCTGACAGGGCAGGCGGCCCTTTCCTACGACGTGCTGGACTATTATCTTCAGACCGAGAAGGCCGGGCTGCCATTCCGATACCACGACTATCCCGTAAACCAGATGTTCGGTGTGCAGAGCCAGCTTCCCACCATGATGACGACTTCCCAGCCCCTCAGGTCCGTCAGCGATGCCGAGGATTACATCAGCCGTCTTCATGGGTTTGGCCGCAAGTTTGATCAGCTGCTGAGAAGTCTCGAACTCAGGGAACAGAAAGGCATACTGCCCCCCAGGTTCGTGGTGGAGAAGGTACTGGCGGAGATGCGGAACTTCATCGCCATGCCGCCACGGGAGCATCTGCTGTACAACAGTTTCGTCGAGCGGATGGGGAAGACGGGCACGGATGAAGCCGTGTTCGCTTCTCTGAAGGAACAGGTTGAGGCTGAAATCCGGGATACCGTCTATCCTGCCTACCGCAGCCTCATTGCCTATTTCATGCACTTGAACAGCCTGCCTCTGGAAAACAACGGCGTCTGGGCTCTTCCCGACGGCAAGGCCTATTATGAGTGGAAAGTCCGGGCGAACACCACCACGGAGATGAGCGCCGAGGAAATCCATCTCCTGGGTCTGTCGGAAGTGGCCAGAATCGAAGGTGAGATGGACAGGCTGCTGGTCAGCCAGGGATACGGCCGGGGCAGCGTGGGTGAACGCATGCGCAGGATGTCCAAAGAGGCCCGCTTTCTCTATCCCGATACGGATGAGGGACGGCGGCAGGTTTTGCAGGACTACCAGCGCATCATCGACGAGATCGACGCCAGGCTGGATGATGTTTTCAATCACCGCCCCGATTCCGGCGTGGTGGTGAAACGTATTCCCCGCTTCAAGGAGAAGACCTCCGCGGGCGCCTATTACAATGCGCCGCCCATGGATGGCAGCCGTCCCGGCGTCTTCTACGCCAATCTTCACAAGATGTCAGCCATACGCAAGTGGGGCATGCGCACGCTCGCCTATCACGAAGCCATCCCCGGGCATCATTTCCAGATTGCCATTGCCCGGGAGCTGAAAGGCTTGCCCACCTTTCGGAAGATACTGCCTTTTACCGCCTATGTGGAAGGCTGGGCCTTGTACGCCGAGCGCCTGGCCAAGGAGATCGGCATGCTGGAGGACCCCTTTGATGACCTGGGCCGCCTGCAGGCGGAAATGTTCCGTGCCGTGCGCCTGGTGGTGGATACGGGACTGCACGCCAAGCGCTGGACCCGTGAGCAGGCCATCGCCTACATGAAGGACAAGACCGGCATGCCGGAGACCGACATCGTGGCGGAAGTGGAACGCTACCTGGTGATGCCCGGACAGGCCCTGGCCTACAAGATCGGCATGCTGAAGATTCTCGAGCTGCGGGAAAAGGCCCGCTCAAGGCTGGGAGAGGACTTTGATATCCGTGAGTTCCATGATGTCATACTCGGCAACGGCGCGCTTCCCCTGCCGTTGCTGGAGCGGCAGGTGAATGCATATATTGCCCGCAAATCAGTTTGACGGGCTGAGCGGTTTTCCGGCATTGGTATCCTGAGATTCCTGGAAGTAATAATCATATTTCTTGTGCAGGTCGTTGGTGAACTTCCAGGCCTCGCTGTAGGACAGGCCGTTGTTCTTTGGCAGAATCACCTTGACGTACAGGCCGTCGGGCTGCTGTTCTTTCAGGCGGGTGAGAATGTCGTCCAGCTTCTTCCGTGACACTGCCTTGAATTCACCCGTGCCGCCGTCACGCCATTCAATGTGCCGTTTGCCGTTCTTCTTGAAGTAGCGGACTTCCACCAGGTGACGTCCCTTGGCTGAGCGGGCAGGGCGGATCAGCTTGTCATAGCGTACCTTGAGACTGTCATACTCGTCGGCCAGCAACAGGTATTTTTCCTCCACGTCCTGGCGCAAGGCCCGGGCTTGGGCCAATGCCTGGTCCTGGTTCTCCACCTTGGCTTTGAGCATGGCGATCTGCAGGCTCTGACGATCCAGCTGCTCCTTGATATTCTCGTATTGCCGCTGCAGATCCGCCAGTTCGCGGCGGGACAGGGTTTCCCGGTTTCTGGCCTCGGCGGCGGTTTTCTCGGCGGATTGCTTGTCCAGCATAAGCTGCGCCGCCTGCTGGGCGAGGTTGTTGCGCTCTTCCAGTAACGCTTCCAGGCGGCTGTCGCGATCGGCAATGGCGCGGGCGCGTACGCTGTTCTGTTCCTGCAGGCGCATGACCTGGAGCTGCAGTTCATTGATGCGTGTGTCGGCGGCGTCCAGCTGCTCCAGGGCCGTGTCCAGCTGGGCGGCCAGGGTTTCCTTCTCCTCCCCGGTGGAGCGGGCCAGCTCCATGGCCTGGCGCTCGGCTTCCACGGTGGCGCGGATTTCCTTCACCAGTTCCATGTTGCGCAGCAGAACGACGACCATGGAAATGAGGAAGATCATCATGATCACTGTCATCACGTCGGTGAATGAGGGCCAGAAGCTCTCGTTTCCCTGGCTGTCCCTGCGGTTCAGGCGCAGGTCGATGAAGCTGCCGCTTTTCTTCATGCTTCGTCTTCCGGCAAGCGGAAGCCCTGGCGCAGCAGTTTGATTACCCTGCCCATTTGCTGCTGCCCCTGCTCCGCCTGTTGCTGGTATTCATCCACGGCGTCCAGCAGCCGGGTTTCCGCCCGGGCCACCACTTTCTGGGATTCCTGCATCTGCTTGACCAGGGACTGCAGGGAACGCACCAGCCCCGTGAACTCGTAAAGGGTGGTGTCCTGTTCCACCACGAACAATGGTGCCAGGTAGGTGGTGGTCACCTGTTCCACGGCGCTGAGCAGGTTGGTCTGGGCGTCCGTGAGCTTGAGATAGAAATAGCCGAAGAACAGGTAGCAGACGATGGCGGTGATGGTCGTGGACAGGGCCGTGGACATGCCATGGATGACCAGACCCATGCCTTCCACGTCCACCGCGTTCTCGAGGAGGTCCGAGGCGCCCAGCAGGGCCAGGGACAGGGAGACGATGGTGCCGAACACGCCGGTGAGGATGAGCACGTTGCTGATGTATTTCGGAAAACTGGTGCGGGTGCTTTCGCTGGCCAGCAGGGTGGCGGCCAGGGCTCCCTGGTCGATGGGGGTGCTGGCGGCATGGAGGCGTTCCATGACCAGGTAACGGCGGGCAATGATGCTGGTTGCCGGCACCTCGTGCAGGGGGTCCTCAAGTTCCTCTTCCTGGTTGCGTACGAAGCGGGCGGTGGCTTTTTCCTCGCGGCTGTAGGACAGGAAGATGGCGATCATGCGCGCCAGGCCGATGAGAAACAGGGCCACGATGGCGCCGTTGATAATCCAGCCCGTGGCGGTGAGCTGATCGCGGAAATACACAGTGGCAACCAGGTCATACTTCCAGGCGGTGACAGCGGCCATGAGCAGGGCCACGAAGAACATGAGCAACAGGGTGTTGCGGCTGAAATGGCTGCGGAAACTGATGATCTGCAACGGTGTAATCCCCCGGGGAAACAGTATGATTTTCCCATGATCCACCATTGCGGGCCCTTCTTCAAATGGGGAATCGCTGACAGCGGGAGTGGGCCGGCCCACAGTGGCTTGACCTGGAGCTGACTCCAGGGTCTAGACTGCACTACACTGAGAACATCAGCCACTACGGAGGCAGGATATGAGCATACAGGTAGAGGTCTTTTCAGCGCCAGGCTGCGGAAAATGCGGCAAGGCGAAACAGGTGCTCAGGCGCATTGCCGATGAGTGGGAATCCGGCGCAATCCAGTGGCGGGAAGTGGATATACTGGAAGAGCTGGACTATGCCGTTGCCTTGGGCGTGCTGTCCACACCGGCTATCGCCGTGGACGGAGTGCTGCTGTTCACTGCGCTACCTTCGGAGAAGAAGCTGCGCCAGGCCCTGCAAGAGGCTCTTGCGGGAGGGAAGGCATGATCACTGTCCTGATCGTTGGCGCCCTGCTGCTGGGGCTGCTGGCCTTTTTCGAGCCCTGCACCATCGCCACCCATACCCTGTTTTCCGCGCGGGCGCATCGTCAGCCCCTGTCCAGCTGTTGCCGCGGCCTGGTCTTTGTCTGGATCAGTCGCAGCCTGCTGCTCATGGGGCTGATGCTGCTGGCGGTGCTGCTCATTCCGCCGCCCCGGTTGCAGCCCTGGCTGCCCGGCGCGGCCTTGGTGCTCATGGCGGCCCTCTATGTGTTGTCCCGGTATGCCTACATTCCCGTTCCCCACCTGGAATTCTTCCGCCTGCTTCCCGGCGGCGGGCGCTTGCCTCATTCCCTGCGCCTGGGACTGACCCTGCCGGCCTGCACCCTGCCGCTGGTTGTGGTGGTCGGGGGGCTGGTGATCAGCCTCGGGTCCGTGGAACTGGCCTTGCTGGCAGGGTTGCTGTTCGCCACCATGTTCACCCTGCCCATGCTGTTCGCCGCTGCGCGGGGCGTGGATGAAAGGCAGCGTCATGTTTTCGGTTTCTTTGCCCGGAACGCACCCTGGCTGACGGCCCTGCTTCTTCTGGGAGGCGCTGCTTGGCTGCTGTTTCCGGCGGATTTCAGCGTGGACAGCCTGGAGAACAGCCTTGAACAGGCCAGCGCCGCCGCCCTCGGGCTGGCCTTCCTCGCGGGCTTTCTGTTCAGCTTCAATCCCGTGTCCTTTGCCTCCATTCCCGTGGTGCTGGCCTACGTGACCCGGGCAGGGGAAAAACGCCGCGCCCTGCTCATGGGCGGGGCATTCGTGGCGGGCATGCTGCTTACCCATGTGGTGCTTGGCGTGGCCATGGCCCTGGGCGGTGAATGGGTGAAGGATGTCATGGGCAGGGCCTGGGGGCTGCTGCTGGGGCCGGTGCTGATAGTGCTGGGCGTGATATGGGCGGGCTGGTGGACGCCGCGCCTGCCCTGGCTGTCCATGCGGGCGCGAAAGGTGAGTGGCACCTGGGGCGCCTTCCTCCTGGCCATTCCTTTTTCCATTGCCATCTGCCCCTTCTGTACGCCGGCCCTGCTGGTCACCCTGACGGCCAGCGCCGCCATTGGTTCAGCGGTCTATGGCGGCCTGCTGTTGCTGGCTTTTGCCCTGGGGCGTAGCATACCCGTCATGCTCGGCGCCTGGAGCATGGGCTGGCTGGAGTCCATGCAAGTCATTTCCCGGCACCAGCGCAAGCTGGAGCTTGCCGCCGGCATCATCCTGATTGTCACGGGACTCTATCTGCTCAATGAGTACTTTCTCATCATCGAATACTGACCGCCCCTTGCGCATCGGGGAGGCGGCGCGTGCCACGGGCCTTAGCGTGGACACCCTGCGTTACTACGAGAAACTCGGTCTGCTCAAGCCGGGGCGCATGGAAAGTGGCGCGCGCTTCTACGGGGAGAGGGAGTTGTCGGTGCTGCGTTTCATCCGGCGGGCCAAGGCCATGAATTTCAGCCTGGAGGAAATTGCCCGGCTGCTGGAAATGCGCGCCAACCCCCAGCATGCCCGGGACGAAGTGCGGGAACTGACATACCGCAAGCTCAAGGCCATCAGCGCCCAGATTGAGGAACTGGGCCTGCTGAAAAATGAGCTGACCCTGCTGCTGAACCTGTGCCGGGGGGCGGAAGACGGCTGTCCCATCATCGAGGGTCTTGAAGCTGAGGAACCGGACGAGGGCACATAGACGGGGTCGGAGTCGAATCAGGGTGATGTTGAGTAAGCCCAACCGCTAGAGGTGATTCGACTCCGACCCCTTCTGCCCGCTTCAACCGGACTCCGCCCCCATCCACCATAGACGGGGTCGGAGTCGAATCAGGGTGATGTCGAGTAAGTCCAACCGCTCAGGATGATTCGACTCCGACCCCTTTAACCCGCAACCACAAGGGCCGCATAGCCATGATCAGCAGCAGTACGCCACTGGCGGCCGCCACCCACAAAGGCAGCACTTCACCGCTACTATTGAGTTCCGCCACCACATCGATATCCAGGGTATTCACCAGGATGTCAGTGATGATGCCCAGGCCCAGGCTGGCCAGGCTGATGCCCAGCAGGTAGACCATGGTGACAGCCCGTCCCATTTCCTTGTGTATGACCCCGATGGTGGCGATATTGGTGGCGGGGCCGGCCAGGAGAAACACCAGCACCGTGCCCGGCGAGATGCCGGCCAGCAGCAGCCCCGCCGCCACGGGAGTGGAGGCCGTGGCGCAGACATAGACCGGAATGCCGGCCAGCAGCATGAGCAGCTTGGCATCCAGGCCACTGCCCCATTCAGCCATGGCCAGGGGCGGTACCAGGGTGGCGACCAGAGCGGCCAGCAACAGGCCAATGGCCAGCCAGGTCACCAGATCGTCCAGAATATCGGTGAAGGCGTAGGCGATGCCTTGCCAGGTTCTGGCAAGAAAGCCCGGCTGCGCCGTTTCTTCCGCTTGAGCGCAGCTGCCGCTGCTGCAGCAGCTTCCCGCGGACGCTTCCCCCAGAGGCAACGGAGGAGGCGCGGCCTTCCTGACAAACAGGGCCATGAATCCTGTGAATACCGCGCTGATGATGGCGGCCAGGGGGCGTATCACGGCCATGAAGGGGCCGAGGAGGGCATAGGAGAGGGCCACGGAATCCGGTCCCGTCTCCGGCGTGGCAATGAGAAAGGAGAGGGTGGTGCCGCGCGATGCCCCAGCCCGGCGCAGCCCCAGGGCGGCGGGCAGCACCCCGCAGGAACACAGGGGCAGGGGGGCGCCGATGAGGGCCGCCTTGACCACCGCCCAGAAGCTGTTGCCCCCCAGCCAGCGGTTCAGGCGATCCGCGGGCAGCCAGGCCTTGATGAGCCCGGCGGCCACCAGGCCCAGTACCAGCCAGGGGGCGGCGTCCAGGTAGAGATCCAGCAGATTGCTCAGAAAGCGGGTCATGCGTTCGTCAACTTTCCAACAACGGAAGCGCCTTCCTCATTTTGTGACTCCCCGGGAGAACAGGGCGTAGAGCACCGGCAGCACGAACAGGGTAAGCAGGGTGCTGGAAGCCAGCCCGCCCACCACTACCGTGGCCAGGGGGCGCTGCACTTCGGAGCCCACGCCATGGGAGAGTAACATGGGAATCAGTCCCAGGGCAGCGATGGCTGCCGTCATGAGCACCGGCCGCAGGCGCGACAGGGCGCCGTTGAACACGGCTGTTCCCATGTTCTCACCGGCTTCCAGGTTCTGGTTGATGGCGTTGACCATGACCACCCCGTTGAGCACCGCCACGCCAAACAGGGCGATGAAGCCGATGGAGCCCGGCACGGACAAATACTGCCCCGTGTAGTACAGGGCGGCGATGCCGCCAATGAGGGCCAGGGGTACGTTGAGCATGATGAGCAGGGCCTGGCCCACGGAGTGGAAGGCGAAGTACAGCAGCAGAAAGATCAATCCCAAGGACAGGGGCACCACGATCATCAGGCGCTGCTGGGCGCGCTGCTGGTTCTCGAACTGGCCGCCGAATACCACGGAATAACCGGCGGGCAGGTCGATTTCTTCGGCGATGCGCTGGCGCAGTTCCTTTACCAGGCCGCCCATGTCCCGGCCTTCCACATTGGACTGGATGACCACCCTGCGCTGCACGTCGTCCCTGCGGATCTGCGGCGGGCCGGACTCGATGGCCACGTCCGCCACCTCGCCCAGGCGCACCCATGCGCCGCCGGGGGCCTGCATGACCAGCTGCCGTATGCTCTCCACGTCCTCCCGGTAGGCTTTGGCCAGGCGCACATAGATGTCATAGCGCTCGTTGCCCTGGATGACCTGTCCGGCCTCGGTGCCGCCGATGCCGTCGGATACCAGGTCCATGACCTGGGACACGGGTATGCCATAGCGGGCCAGCACGTCGCGCCTCGGGCGCACGGTGAGCTGGGCCTCGCCGGCGATCTGTTCCATCTCCACGGCCCGGGTGCCTTCCACCTTGCGTACCAGGGTTTCGATCGCCTTGCCCTTTTCCGCCAGCACGGCGAGATCCGGGCCGAACAGCTTGATGGCCAGTTGCGCTTTCACCCCGGACAGCAGCTCGTCCACCCGGGTGGCGATGGGCTGGGAGAAGGTGAACAGCAGCCCCGGATGCATGGACAGGGCTTCCTCGAACTTCTGCTGCAGCTCGAAGCGGTTGCTGGCAGATGTCCATTCGGCCACGGGCTTGAGGCCCACGTAGATTTCCACGTTGGAGACGGGCTCCGGGTCGCCGCCAAGCTCCGCCCGGCCCACGCGGCTGGAGGCGTAGGTCACTTCCGGGAACTTCATCAGTTCCTGCTCCAGCTGCGCCGCCACTTTCAGGGATGTGTCCAGGCTGGCTGAGGGGGCCAGGGTGACGCGGATATTGATAGTGCCTTCCTCCAGCTCGGGTACGAACTCGGTGCCCAGGCGCGGCAGCAGGAACATGGCGAAGGCGAACATGGCCAGGGCGCCCAGCACCACCAGCCAGCGGGCCTTCATGGCAAAGGCCAGGCTGCGCCGGTACAGCCATTCCAGGGGCAGGAACACGGGGCTGTCACGATGCTTCACCGCCTTGCGGAAGGAGAAGGTGGCCAGGGCGGGCATGACCACCAGGGCCACTATCAGGGAGGTGAGCATGGCCAGCACGATGGAAATGGCCATGGGCTGGAACAGCTTGCCTTCCACGCCTTCCAGGGCGAACAGGGGAGCGAATACCACGATAATGATGATTACCGCGTAGAACACCGGGCGGCCCACCTCCCGGGCGGCCTCCTGGATGCGCAGGGCGATGCCATGGCGGTCGTGCTCGGCATCGAAGGGGTGCGGGTCCCCCGGCGCCACCTCCCGGGCGATCTGCTCCCGGTGGCTATCGTCCGGGCGGGTGAGATGCTTGAAGATATTTTCCATCATCACCACCGAGCCATCCACCATCATGCCGATGGCAATGGCCAGGCCGCCCAGGGACATGAGATTGGCGGACAGCCCCCAGTAGCTCATGGCAGTGAGTGCCAGGCCCACGGACAGGGGCACGGAAATGAGCACGAGCAGGGTGGCGCGGATGTTTAGCAGAAACAGCAGCAGCACCACCACGATGAGTACGAAGGCTTCCATCAGCGCCTTGCTCACGGTATGCACCGCCTGCTCCACCAGCTTGCCCTGGTCGTAGAAGGGCTCAATGGTGACACCTTCCGGCAGGGCCTGCTGGATGGCGGGCAGGCGTTCTTTCACCGCGTCTATGGTGGCTTTGGTGTTGGCCCCCAGGCGCTTGAGAACGATGCCCGCCACCACTTCTCCCAGGGCTTCGGGCTGGCCGTTGGCATCCCGCCGGGTCATGGTCACAGCGCCCTGGCGGATTTCACCGCCGAAACTTACCTCGGCCACGTCGGCCACGCGCACCACGACGCCATCCTCGTCCTTCAGGGGAATGTTGCGGATGTCCCGCAGGCCGTCCTCGCCGGCGCGCACCCAGCCCACGCCGCGGATCACCAGCTGTTCGGCGCCCCGGTCCAGGTACCAGCCACCGGCGTTGCGGTTGTTGTCCTCGATGGCCCTGGCGATGTCGTCGATATGTATGCCATAGGCCAGCAGCTTGCGTGGATCCACCTGCACCTGGTACTGGCGCACTTCGCCACCATAGGAAAGCACGTCGGTGATGCCGTCCACGGGCAGCAGCAGGAGTTTCACTACCCAGTCATTGAGGCTGCGCAGGGCGATGGCGTCATGTTTTTGGGGATCGTCCGCACGCAGGATGTACTGGTATACCTGGCCCAGGCCTGATGTGTTGGGACCCATTTCCGGGGTACCCACGCCCTCGGGAATCTGTTCCCGGGCGTCCTGCAGACGCTCGAACACCAGCTGGCGGGCAAAATAGATGTCCGTGCCTTCCTTGAATACCACGGTGATGACGGACAGGCCGGTCTTGGAGATGGAACGCACCTCCTCCACGTCGGGCAGGGCGTACATTACCGCCTCGATGGGATAGGTGATGAGCTGTTCCACTTCCTCCGCCGCCAGGCCCTCGGCCTCGGTGTTGATCTGCACCTGGACGTTGGTGACGTCGGGGAAGGCGTCCAGATTGAGTTTCGGAATAAGCGCTGCCGCCGCGCCCAGCACGGCGACCAGGCCCAGTACCACCAGCAGGCGGTTGGCTACGGACCAGTCGATGAGTCTGTTCAGCATGATTCAGTTCCTCATCAGTGGTTGTGCACGGCAAAACCGGACTTGGCCAGTTCTGACTGTACGAAGAAGGCTCCTTGCACCACTACGGGGGTGCCTTCCGGCAGGCCCTCGATGACGGCAATACCGGGAAGCTGGCGTACCAGCTCCACTTCCACGGGCTCGAATTCTCCCGGCGCCTTTTCCACGAAGACCTGCCAGTCTCCGTCTGGGCTGCGCAGCACGGCGTTGGTGGGCAGGGAGATGGCGGATTGTGCCGAGGTGCCAACCTGGATACGGGTGGTGACGAACTGGCCCGGGTGCAGGTGATCGCCGGGGTTGGGGATTTCCAGGCGCACGCCCATGGTGCGGGTGGTCTCATCCATGGCGTGATGGATCTGTACGACCTTGCCTTCAACCCAGTGGTTGGCGGCAAGGATGCGCGCCTTGGCGCCGGGCGTTACCTGGCTCATGACATCAGGATTGACCCGGGCCTCCACCCAGATGCTGGATTCATCGGTAATCTCGAACAGCAAATCGCCCGGCTCCGCCATTTGGCCGACAATGAAGTCGTCGCGGATCACCGTGCCGTCCTGGGGAGAGAGCAGGGCAAAGCTCCCATCCGCGCTGTCGATGCGGGTGTCCCGCACCAGTTGTTTTACCTGTTCGGCGGTCATGCCATAAGCGAGCAGGCGTGCCCGGGCCTGCTGCCAGGCTACCCGTGCTTCCAGGAAACGCTGTTCAGAAACCACCTGTTTGCCCAATTTGCTTACCCGCTGCCAGTCCTTGTAGGCCACCAGGGCTGCGCCCTGGGCTTCGGCCATGTCGGCGCTGGACAGGGTTACCAACTTCTGGTCCTTGCGCACCCTGTCGCCCAGGCGGGCATGGCGGGCCACCACCTGGGCTTCGATGCGGGGCGTCACCTGGCTGGTAGCATAGGCATTGAGCTGTACCTCCCCGGGGGCTTCGATTTCCTCGGCCAGGGGCCGGGCGGCCAGGGCTTCCACCCGGATGCCGGCCATTTCCATCTGGGCCTTGTTCAGCCGGACGATGTTTTCTTCCTCGCCATGTCCGTGTTCATCTTCTTCATGGGTGTCGGTCTGGCCCTCGTGATTCTGTTCGCCCTGGTGTTCGTGATGATCCCCGGTTGCATGTGCGGGCAGGCTCAGGCTCAGGGCGAGCAGAAGGGAATAGGGGGTGAGTTTCTTGTTCATGATGCGTTACTCTCGTTGTTGCTGTTCAACCAGGCTTCCAGGGAATTGGAAGCGCCCAGCCATTCGATCCATGCACGCCAGAGTTCGCCTTGCAGTTCGGCGCCGGCAATCTGGGTGTCCAGGGTCTGTTGCAGCTGCAGAAGGTAGTCGGTGGTGCTCATTTCTCCGGAGCGCCACAGGGTTTCCAGCAGGTCGGCGCGCTGACGCAGGCTATCCTGGCCCAGGGAAATCCATTGTTGCCAGGCTCTGGCCATGACGTTGTAACCGGCATGTGCCGCCTGGAGGCGGGCCTTGAGATTGAAGAAGGCCTGCTGAGCCTGTTTTTCCGCCTGCAGGGCATCGGCGCGGGCGGCATCCACTTCCGACTGAAAGTCGTTGCGTATCTGCAGAGGCATGGAGAAGCCCAAGCCAATGAGATTCTCGCTGCCTTCCTTTCCCGCGCGGATGCTGAAACTGGGATCAGCCTTGCGTCCCCGGTCCGTGGCCTGGATCTGCAGCTGGACCTTTCTTGCTGTGGCCAGTAACTGGCGTACCCGGGGATGCCGGCGGGCCAGCTCATCCGGGTCGCGCAAGGGTGTCAGTAGTGGCAGGTTCTCGGGCAGGGTAAGGTCAGGGTTCGGCGATTGGCCGTTTATGGCGTAATAGTCGTTTCGGGCCTGGATGAGGGCGGCCTGGTTGGCTGCTTCCTGCATCATGGCCTCGGACCAGGACAGGCGAGCCAACTCCAGCTCGGCCCGGGAGATGTCTCCAGCCTGATGCCGCCGGGCTGCCAGTGTCGTGAAGCGTTGAAGGATCCGGGAGCGTCGCTGGTAGAGTTGGGCCGTGGCCTGGCGGGTCAAGACTCTTCCCAAGGCATCCAGCAGTTCCACGGATTTGTCCAGTTTGAGCGCGTCCAGGCTGGCCTGGACAGCATCTACCTCTGCTTGGGCCACCTGTTCCAGACCGCCGCGCTTGTCGTGCCAGTCGATGGTCTGGGAAAGGCCCAGGGTATAGGTTTCCACGTCGGTGCTTTCGGCTTCCGCCTCAAGCTCCGGATTGTTGAGGGGCCTGGCAGCGCCGGAGAGCCGGTTCCTGGCGGCATCCAGAGCGGCTTCGGCGGCCTGGATCTCCGGGCTGGCAGCCATGGAGCGGCGAACGATATCGCCATAGACCGAGGAATCCGGTGGCGTTGCCTGGCTTTGAAAACTGCCCGTAAGCAAGATACAGGTCAGCAGGCCCATGCGGGCGTGACTCGAGTACTTCATGATCTGTTTTCCGTAAAGCTGGATGATGACAGCCGGACAATCCGTCCTTTTCGGACGGGCTGACAGTCAGCTGCATGAACTGGCGGAAATCAGATGCTTATGGGAGGACGCAGCAGGGAGGGAGGGGAAAAGGAATTGAAGGAGACGCGATAGGCGCTGGCAAGCACCTTGCCGCCTTCGTAAATGTTGAAGAAAGAGTCAGTATTCAGACCCAGAAGGTGGCTGACGCCATGGCTACAGTGGTGGCAGCCGGTATCGTCATGGGAGCCGTTGTCGTCGCCTGCACTATCCAGGCTTATGCCGATGTCGGCAGACAGTTCTCCATGCACGTCAGCAGCCAGCGCCATACCGTACCCGAATATGGAGAGCATGAGCCAGATAAGAATGAAGCGACGCAGCATGGAAGTACCAGGGTTGAATCCGTGACCCGAATCTACAGGAATCCCGTCGATGATGCAATTCTTACGGGCAAGTGGAGAATCCTGAGCCAATGGTGCTTCAGTAACGCACGAGGATTGGTTAAACTCCCGTCACCCGAACCACTGCCATCCGTTCAATAACCATTCAGGATCCACGATGTTCCAGGATATTCTGACCAAGACCTATTACGGCAACACCATCGGCACCTACATGCTGTCCTTTCTGCTGATCATCGCCTCGGTGGTTCTGGCAAGGGTGGTGTACTGGGCCATCGGGCATGTCATCAAGCGCCTTACCCGCCGAACCAAGAACCGGCTGGACGACATTCTGGTGGACATGCTGGAAGAACCGGTGGTGTTCGCCATCGTCATCATCGGCATCTGGTTTTCCCTGAAGCTGCTGCATACATCGGAAACCGCCCAGACCGTCATTTCCACGGCCTATTACATTCTCATTGTCTTCGATGTGGCCTGGTTCCTCTCCCGGGTGCTGGATGCCCTGGTGAAACGCTACATCGCACCCCTGGTGCAGCATTCCGAAAGCAAGCTGGATGACCAGCTGCTTCCCATCATTCACAAAGGGTTGAAGATTGCTCTGTGGATCATGGCTCTGCTCATCGCCCTGAACAATGCGGGCTACAACGTGGGCGCTGTTCTGGCCAGCCTGGGAATCGGTGGCATTGCCTTCGCCATGGCGGCCAAGGACACGATTGCCAACCTGTTCGGCAGTTTCACTATTTTCGTGGACAAGCCCTTTACCGTTGGTGAGCGGGTGCTGCTCAATGGCTACGATGGCTTCGTGCGCGAGATCGGCGTGCGCAGCACGCGACTGGAAACCCTGAACGGGCGCATGGTGACCCTGCCCAACTCCCAGGTGGCCAACGAGTGCATAGAGAACATCAGCTCCGAGCCCAGCCGCAAGATTACCGTGGATCTGGGCCTGACCTATGACACCAGCCCGGAAGACATGCAGAAGGCCATGGACATCCTGCAGCAGATTATCGCGGAAAATGACCGCACCGAGGAAAAAGCGGTCACGGCCTTTACCGCTTTCAATGATTTTGCCCTCAATATCCGCTTCATCTATTACATCAGGAAGGGGCAGAGCGTGTTTGGGGTGCAGACGGAAGTCAACCTGGAGATTCTCAGGCGCTTCAATGAAGCGGGACTGGAGTTCGCCTTCCCGACCCAGACCATCTATACCATTCCTGCTACCGGCAGCTGAGAGTTCATGGGGAATGCTGAAGATATCCAACACGGTCAGTATTCCTGATGATGAAATCCAGATCAGCGCCATCCGCGCCCAGGGCGCGGGTGGACAGAACGTCAACAAGGTTTCTTCGGCTGTTCACCTGCGTTTTGACATTCGGGCGTCTTCATTGCCGGATTTCTACAAAGAGCGTCTGCTAAAGCTCTCTGACCGGCGCATCAGCCGGGAAGGCGTTGTCGTCATCAAGGCGCAAAAGCATCGCACCCGCGAAAAGAATCTTGCCGATGCCCTGGAAAGGCTGGCAACGCTGGTAAGGAGCGCCGCCGTGGTGCAAAAGGCCAGACGTCCTACCAAGCCGGGCAAGGCCGCGAAACAGCGGCGCCTGGACGCCAAGACCCGCCGGGGGAAAACCAAGGCCCTCAGGCGCAGGGTTCGTCCAGTGTAGTTATCCAAAGGAATACCTCCTATGAAAAATTGTTGTCTCGTTCTCACCCTGGGCTGTGTATTTGCGCTGAGTTCTGTACAGGCCCGGGAGGAGAATGCGCATTTCTGGTATGAACAGGGCCGTCAGGCCGTGGATGCAGCGGCAGAAATGCGCCCGGATACCCGGCCAGCCCGTAACGTCATCCTGTTCATCGGTGACGGCATGGGTATCTCCACCGTTACCGCGGCCCGTATTCTCCAGGGCCAGTTACGGGGTGAGACCGGGGAGGAGAACCTGTTGGCCTTTGAAACCCTGCCATACCTGGCCCTGTCCAAGACCTATAACACGGACATGCAGACGCCGGATTCAGCCGGCACCATGTCCGCCATCATTACCGGGGTAAAGACCCGGGCGGGCGTGATTTCTGTCGACCAGCGCGTGCAAAAGGGCAACTGCGCTTCGGCCAGGGGCGCTGTACTCAAGACTTTCCTGGAACAAGCCGAGGAAGGGGGGCTTTCCACCGGCGTGGTTACTACGGCACGCCTGACCCATGCTACCCCGGCGGCCACCTATGCCCATGTGCCCGAGCGTTCCTGGGAGGATGATTCCCGCCTCAGCAGGGAAGCGAAAAAGAATGGCTGCCGCGATATTGCCCGCCAGCTCATCGAGTTTCCTTTCGGTGATGGGCTGGAAGTGGCCATGGGGGGCGGCCGGCGGGGATTTCTTCCCGAGAGTCAGGATGATCCCGAGGACAAGGGCAGGAAAGGGGCGCGCAAGGATGGACGGAATCTGCCCCGGGAATGGCTGAAAAACCATCCCAATGCCGCTTACGTCTGGAACAAGTCCCAGTTCGACGCCGTTGACCCGGCCAGGACCGATCACCTCCTGGGGTTGTTCGAGTATTCGCACATGGAATACGAGCACGATCGCCCCGCGGATGCCGGCGGTGAGCCTTCCCTGTCGGAAATGACTGCCAAGGCCATGGATATCCTGTCCAGGAATCCCAAAGGGTATTTCCTCATGGTGGAAGCCGGTCGTATCGATCATGCCCATCATGCCGGAAATGCCTTCCGCGCCCTGACCGATACCATCGAGCTGTCCAACGCGGTTGAGCTGGCCCGGGAGAAGGCCGGTGATGACACCCTAATCATCGTTACCGCCGATCACAGCCATGTGTTCACCATGGCAGGCTATCCGTCCCGGGGCAATCCCATTCTGGGCAAGGTGGACAAGGGCAGGGGCGGGCAAGGGTATGAGCTGGCAGCGGACGGCAAGCCCTACACGACCCTTTCATATGCCAATGGCCGGGGCGCGGCCATGCTGAAAAAAGGCGGTGACACTCATTACGGCGTGCCCATAGGCGCGGGCAGGGACATGGACCTGGGACATATCGACACATCTGATCAGGGTTTCCACCAGCAGGCCCTGGTGCCCCTGGAGGCCGAGACCCATGGCGGGGAGGATGTGGCCATCTATGCGGGTGGTCCGGGGGCCTGGCTGTTCCACGGGGTCCAGGAACAGAACGTCATCTACCACGTCATGCGTGCCGCAACCGGCCTGGGCGGGAAGCGCTGAAAGAGCGTTTTTTCTGTATTTGGTATTGGGGTAGAAATACAGCGCGTGACTTTCTTCCCGTGCGCGGGGAGGGTTGGGGGGGCTTCGGGACTACTGGCAAGCGCCGTAACCCACCGGATCGCCGGTATAGACCGCTTCGAAATCGCCCGCTGTGACCTGGCCCAGTTCCGCCAGCATCTCATCGTCCCAGTCGTCGTGGTGCTCGCCGCTGATGAACATGTCGCTGCCTGTGTCCGCGAGCACGATGCCCCATTTCTTCATGGCCCGCAGGATGACCTGTACGGGAGCGCTGAAACCGGAGATATCGAAATCCGCGCGCAGACGGAAACGTTGTCCCATGGCAGGTGCGCTAGCGCTGCACCCGCCCCGTCCGTCCGAGTGACTGGCCGGGGGAATGTAAGCGGAACGGATGCTGCTCAGGGTGAAGCGGATGGCATGACGGATTTCTCCCTCCACCATGACTTCATGGTAACGGATCAGCCCTGGCAGTATGGCCAACCCGGACGCGTCCGCCGATGTCCAGCCAGGCGGCCGCTGCTGGTTCTGATTCAGATCCCAGATGGCGCCGGAGCCACCTGTCCAGTAACCCGGCGCATTGGTGGTGGCGTAGGTTTCGTAGAGCTTGCAGCTTTCCTGTTCCAGGACCAGCACATGCCTGTCGCCTTCATCCAGAGGGGCGCCCTCTATGGCGGGGTTGTCCGGAATGGGATAGCAGCCCGTATCCTGAGCGCCGCCGGTATCGCAGCGGTCGGCTTCCAGGTCACTCTCGTCCCACCATTCGAAGCTGATGGGCACTCTGGCCTGGCCCAGGGGAACGATATTAAAGGGAATGCCAATATCCTGCCCCGCCCAGCTGGTGCCGAAATCCGGGTGCAGGGAGGTATCGGCGCCAATGTGGGAAATGTAGATTGCGGAGTCCGGGTGCAGGGGAGCCGTATCCACGGGGGTGTTCCACATGTTGTCCGCGGGCAGGATGGGGCAGCCGCCGATTACCGGTACCGGCGGCGCTAGACTTTCAAAACCATCCGAGAGAATGACTTCGGCGTCAGCCTGGGAAAGTAGCGCCGCCTGCATGATGCTGGCGCCAAGCAGCGCCCGGAAATGATGAGACGAGGTCATGCTGTTGCCTGATGTGTTGACTGTATTTGTTAATGCCGGGGTCGGAGTCAAATTCCACCCAAGCAGTAGCAGGGAACAGTATCAGACGATTCCACGCTGTTGAACTTGACCGCCATTGTGCCTATTTGACTCCGACCCCTGATATCC
>Ga0256832_1000560_pt1 | contig 24434 bp, 12 predicted proteins | sample 134614metaG_FD_190534 | JGI IMG/M metagenome (GOLD analysis project Ga0256832, IMG submission 190534) | Hydrothermal vent microbial communities from Lau Basin, Pacific Ocean - 134-614 | ecosystem: Environmental > Aquatic > Marine > Hydrothermal vents | place: Pacific Ocean: Lau Basin | collected... | reverse complement strand
TGTCAATATTTTACAAAGAAAAATTAACACCCCTCAGCTTATCGGAAGTAACCAATATTTATCAGGCTTTTGCCGAAGGATTTATCAATATGTACATTTCAGGGCCCTGGAATATCCCGGAATTTAAGAAGTGGATGAAAGGAAGTTTGCGTTATCAGTGGTCCACTGCTCCTATACCGGGAAAAAAACGCTATCCTGGAATATCGCTTGCCGGAGGGTCCAGCCTGGTTATTAATAAGAGATCCAGGCAAAAAAAAGCAGCGTGGGAATTTATTCAATACCTATCAACGGATAAGGTGCAAATTAAATTTTATCAGCTAACGAATGATTTACCGGCAAAAAAGGAAGCATGGGCGAGTCCGGTATTGAAAAATGACTTTTTGATGAAAGCTTTTTATATTCAATTTCAACATGTGAAAAGCACCCCAAAAGTGCCCGAATGGGAACAAATCGTTTTTTCAAAATTACAGGAATACAATGAATTAATGGCACGTGGGATTTTATCCCCTGGAGACGCTTTAAAAAAGCTGGACCGGGATGTAAACAACATTTTGTCAAAAAGACGCTGGCTGATTTCAAGGAAAAAAAATGAAGGGAATCCGCTTGATTCATAAATGGGTATCTCCATATCAATTATTTTTAGCACCGGCATTGACCGCTATATTTACGTTCTTTTTTATCCCGGTTTTGGCTGCTTTTTTAATAAGTTTTACGGACTTTGATATTTATGGCCTTGCCGACATATCCACCGTCCGCTTTGTAGCACTGGATAATTACGTCAAGTTATTCCGGGACCCCCTTTTCTGGCAGGCATTAAAAAATACATTTTATTTTGTATTAATCGCCGGACCCTTAAATGTTGGCATCTCCCTTGGTGCTGCAGTGTTGCTGAACTCCAGATTGGTTAAACTGAAATCCCTGTTTCGCCTGAATTATTTTTTGCCTGTTATTACCACGCTGGTAGCGATCTCTATTGTCTGGCGATTCATTTACCATCCCAGATTTGGCATTTTGAATTATATTCTGCATATCATCGGAGTTCGTCCCATAGACTGGCTGGGAGATCCGGTTTGGGCGATGCCGGCTATCATCATAATGGCTGTCTGGAAAAATTTCGGCTACAATATGATTATTTTTATTGCCGGGCTTCAGAATATTCCGCAATCGTTATACGAAGCGGCTTCTATTGAAGGGGCAAACAGTTTGCAGCGTTTTTGGTATATCACCTTACCCATGCTTGCCCCTACTACGTTGTTTGTCAGTATTATTACGATGATTGGCTTTTTTCAATTGTTTACGGAACCTTACATCATGACTCAGGGAGGCCCGCTTAATAGAACATTAAGCATCGTCCTTTATATGTACCGTGAAGGATTTCAGTGGTGGCATATTGGGTATGCTTCCTCAATTGCATTTGTGTTATTTTTTATCATTTTCTTGTTTACCCTGATTCAGTTAAAATTTCAAAAGGATTCTGAATGAAGTTCAAGAGCATCATATTGCATTTATTTTTAATCATTACCGGCTTGTTAACCTTTTTGCCGTTTTGGTGGATGGTAATGGCTTCATTCATGCCGGAGGGGCAGGCATCGGTTTACCCCCCGCGTTTCTTTCCCAATCCATTTACACTCGTTCAGTACAAATTGTTGTTTCAACGGCTTAATTTGGGGCGGGCATTTTTTAATAGTTTGTTCCTTGCAGTAACTGCCACCGGAATTTCTCTATTTTTTAATTCGATGGCCGGTTATGCTTTTGCCAAATACCGTTTTAAGGGAAAACACCAGTTGTTTAAGCTTCTGTTAAGTTCTATGGTTATTCCCGCCCAGGTAACCATGTTGCCGTTATTTCTTATGTTAAAATCAATGGGGGTTATTAACACATATCTCGCCATCATAATTCCAGGACTGGCCAATATTTTCGGCATATTTTTAATCCGGCAGTACGCATTGGGTATTCCCAACAGCCTAATCGAAGCGGCACGGATTGATGGAGCCAGTGATTTTCAGATTTATTACAAAATTATTCTGCCCCTATGTAAACCGATTTTAATTACGTTAGGGTTATTAACCTTTCTGGGTGTATGGAATGACTTTATGTGGCCCTTAATTGTACTGACGGATTCCAATATGTATACCTTGCCGGTTGCTCTGGCCAATCTTATGGGAGAGCATACCCGGGACCCTGAACTGATGATGGCAGGTTCAGTAATAACGGTACTGCCGGTAATTCTTCTTTTCCTCGCTTTACAGAAATTTTATATGTCGGGTATAATGATGAGCGGATTAAAAGAATAAATTATAGTTAACTTTTCAATTTTTACCAATTACATTAGAATGTAATCGTTTACATAACAGGAGGATGATTTTGTCGGTAAACATTCACGAAATAGCCAGGCGTTGCAATGTGTCCATTGCTACCGTGTCCAGAGTTTTAAATAACAAAGGTCCGGTTAAACCCAGCACCCGCGAAAAAGTACTGCAGGTAGCCCGGGAAATGAATTACCGCCCCAATTCCTCTGCCAGGAGCTTATCTACACGCAAAACGGATACCATTGGCGTAATTTTACCGGAATTGGTGGACGAATTTTTCATGAGCCTCATCCACGAATTGGATGAAGTGGCCCATAGATACGGGAAATATTTATTGATCTCCAGCTCCCATTCCAGCCGTAATGATATGGAAACAATTTATGAATTTATGGCCGGCGGTCGGGTTGATGGAATTATTATTATGGCCCCAAAGATTAATAAACAAATACAAAATATTTTAAAAAATAACATTCGCCCGGTTGTGTTGCTCAATTGCGATGTCCCTCATAATTATGCGGTAAGAATAAAAATTGATAATTATCATGGTGCCCGATCGGTAACAAAACATCTGATAGAGCATGGGTATAAACGAATTGCTATGGTGAAAGGACCTTCCGGCAACCAGGATGCCGAAAGCCGATGGAATGGATTTATACAGGAAATGGAAGCAAGCGGGTTAACCGTAAACGAAAAATTAATATTGGAGGGTGATTTTACTTTACGCTCCGGTTATTATGCTTTTCTCCGACTTCTGAACATGGATAGTACAGAAAAACCTGAAGCCATTTTTTTTGCGAATGATATGATGGCATTGGGTGCTTATCATGCTGCACATGTCTTAAAAATTAAATTCCCCGAAGATATAGCCGTCGTAGGCTTTGATGATATTTTTACCGGTCGGATTGTGCATCCGGGATTAACAACGGTTCATATGCCAATTTCAGAAATGGGACGAAAATCAATGGAATATTTAATCAAATTGATTGAAGGCGAAGAAGAGTTAATCGGCCATGAAGAGGTATTGTCCACAGGACTGGTGATACGTGAATCATGTGGATGCACCCAGAACTGGCTTCCAGGTGATATTTGAAAAGTTTTATAAACTTTAACCTAAAACAACAGGAATAATAGCGGATGACCCAGAAATTATTTCCAAACAAATATGGTTATTTCTCAAATGACGGAAAAGAATTTGTTATTACCAATCCGGAAACTCCGCGTCCCTGGGTAAATGTAATTTCCAATGGAGATTTTGGCGTCGTCATCAGCCAGGCCGGTGGCGGATTTTCCTGGAAAGAACACGTCAATCTGAACCGGTTAACCCGATGGTTTCAAGATTTAATTAAAGATGACTGGGGAAGATGGCTGTACTTAAGAGACGTGGAAACCAATGAATTTTATTCCCTCTCATATCAACCCGTACAGCATCCATTTAAATCCTATAAAGTTCGCCATGGGCTGGGATATTCTGTCTTTGAACAGGAGTTCGAAGAGGGCTGGCGAACCGAATGGACCATTTTTATTCCCAAAGATGCCCCTGTTGAAGTCTGGCTGGTTACAATTGAAAATCAAAGCAGCCGCAGGAAAGTAGTCAACCTCTCTTCATACCTGGAATGGAATCTGGGAGCTGCGCCGGATATCAACCGTGAATTCCACAAATTATTTATTAATACCCGCTATAATAAACAACTAAATGCAATATTGGCTGAAAAGGTATTGTGGGAAGTTAAAAGCGAAAGAGGACATTGGAACACGGATTGGCCTTATGTCGGATTTCATTCGGTTAACATTCCCGAAGCACAATGGGATACCAGCAAAGATCAATTGATTGGCAGAAACGGTTCGTTTATGAATCCCAAAGGCATTCGTCATGGCCATTACTCCCAAAAAACAGGGCGTTTTGAGGATGCAGTGGCTTCCTTCAATGTCCACCTGGAATTGGCGCCCGGCGAAAAAAGAAATGTTATATTCTTAACAGGGATGCTTCCAAAGAAAGAATATGCCAGCCTTTCCTCATTGATCCAATCATTTCATCATGAAATCACGGTAAAAAACGCTTTGCTTGAAGTAAAGCAATTCTGGGAACAAATCGTTCAAAAATCATTCATCGAATCTCCGGATCCATCATTTGATACCCTGACCAATATCTGGTTAAAATATCAGGCAATATCCGGTCATATGTGGGCCAGAACAGGCTATTATCAGCAATCCGGAGCCTATGGTTTTCGGGATCAATTGCAAACATCTCAGGTCTGGAAATATATAAACGCCGCACATATGCGGGATCATTTAGTCTTAAATGCCCGTCATCAGTTTCAAAATGGCAAAGTTCTTCATTGGTGGCATCCGCTTACGGACGAAGGTTTGAAAACGGAAATGACTGACGATCTTCTCTGGTTGCCTTATATGGTTATTCGTTACCTGAAGGAAACCGCTGATTTTCAATTACTTCAGCACGAGGTTCCATTTTATGACGGAGGCAAAGCCACCCTTTTTGAGCATTGTACAAAAGCCATCGATGTGGTGTTCTCCCGATTTAGTAAAAGAGGTTTGCCGTTGATTGGTGAGGGAGACTGGTGCGATGGATTTAATACCATGGGCCTGGACTGGAAAGGCGAAAGTGCCTGGTTGGGAATGTTTTTGTACACTATCCTCACAGAGTGGCTGGAACTATTAACCCGTCTGGATGCAAAAAAATATCATGACGTTATTCATTTATACCAGAAAAAAGCGTTGAATTTGAAAAAAGCTTTAAATACTCATGCCTGGAATGGTCAATGGTACATTGCCGCCACTAAAGACGATGGGACACCCATTGGCGATCCCTTTCAGGAAGAAGCAAAAATTTATTTAATGAGTCAAACCTGGGCTGTTATTTCCGGTATTGCTAATGAAGAACGAAAACAGCAAGTAATGGAAGCAATTCTCCAGCATCTTGAAGCCGATACGGGGCTGATGTTGCTTTATCCCGCTTTTACCAAACCCGACAAATATGTGGGGTATATTACCCGTTATGCACCGGGTTTGCGAGAAAACGGCGGTGTTTACACCCATGCCGCTACATGGGGTGTAATGGCGCTGGCAATGGCAAAGCGCCCACACGATATGTACCGGATATTCTCCAAGTTAAATCCAATCCTCCAGGCCCACCGGGATGCCGATAAATACATGGCTGAACCGTATGTGTTACCTGGGAACAGCGATGGAAAAGATTCCCGCTATCATGGCCGGGCCGGATGGACCTGGTATACCGGGTCCGCAGGCTGGCTACTTACCATAGCACATGAATATATTGTTGGTGTGCGGCCTGACTACGATGGTCTAATCATCGATCCCTGTTTTCCCCCCGAATGGGATTCCATTAAGGTAAGACGGCCTTTTCGAAACGCGGTATACAATATAATAATCCAGAATCCCAAACGGGTATGTGGGGGTGTGGAAGAGATTGAAGTGGATGGCAAAAGGATAAACGGTCATATAATTCCAGTATTTAATGAGGGGACACACGAGGTTATTGTTTCTTTAAAAGGTTAATACTTATGAAACGTTGGTTCATTTTGACAGGGATGATTATCTTCATCATCTCCTGTTATTCCGGAAAAATAAAATATCCCGCCACCGGAGCAGTCAGATATCGGTTAAGCGAGGAACAAAATCGATTTCTGGACACGCTTCAATATCGTACATTTTTGTACTTCTGGAATGAATGCAATCCGGCAAACGGCTTAATAAGAGATCGAAGTTCAAAAAAATCGCCGGCCAGCATTGCTGCTACCGGATTTGGAATTGTAGCCTGGGCAATTGGTGCAGAACATGGGTGGATAACCAGAGAGTCGGCCGCCGAAAGAACATTGACGCTTTTCCGTTTTTTAATGCGTTCCGAGCAGAATCCTTCCCCTTCGGCTACCGGATATCAGGGATTTTATTACCATTTTTTAAATATGACAACTGGTGCGCGAATGTGGAAGAGCGAATTATCTACAATTGATACAGCCTGGTTGCTTGCAGGCGTTCGGTTTGCTGTACATTATTATAGTCAGAACAATCCAGTAGAAAATGAAATCCGTACCCTGGGCGATTCCCTGACGTTCAGAGTGAAGTGGGATTTTATGACATTACCCGACACCGGTCATTATGCAGGAACCATCTCATTGGGGTGGTTTCCGGAAAAGGGGTTACATGAGATAGGCTGGGTCGGATATAATGAAGCTCTTTATCTTTACATTTTGGCAGCGGGTTCGGGGTATCAAAATGCTGCAAAAGCCTACCGAAGATGGTTAAGCACATACCAATGGTTCACCCCTTATCCCGGATTGGCGCATGTGGGGTTTCCCCCATTATTTGGACACCAGTATACCCACATGTTTATCGATATGCGCGGCCTGATGGATGAGTATATGCAGAAGAAAGGCATCGATTATTTTGAAAATTCCCGGCGTGCCACCCTTGCTCAAAGAAGATATGCCCAGGAAAATCCAATGGGCTGGACGGGGTATGATTCATTGACCTGGGGGTGGACAGCCTGTGATGGCCCTGGCCCCTCTTACAATCACAATGGAAAAAAATTTAACTGGTATACAGCAAGGGGGATGATTGGTTCCCGGTATATTCAATTCGATGATGGTACCATTGCGCCAACTGCAGCAGGGGGCTCGATAATATTCTCTCCCCAGACGGTAATACCGACGTTGATGTCTATGATGAAGCGGTTTGGAGAAAAAGGATTGTGGGGAAGGTATGGATTTGTTGATGCATTTAATCTGACAGTGAACTGGTTTGATAACGATTATCTGGGAATTGATCAGGGACCTATTTTAATTATGGCAGAAAATTTAAGAACAGGTATGGTGTGGAAATATTGCATGATGGATTCGGTCATCCAGGAAGGTCTGGCAAAACTCCACTTTATACGGAATAAATAACAATGAATAATCCGCAGCGTTTAGTGGGGATCATTTTCATCGCAATATGGAGTTTGTTTTTTAACGCTACCCCAAACGCACACCAATGGAAACCCGTCCATTCCCGTTATGTGGAAACACAAATTCATCCCTGCAAAAACTGTAATGCGAATGCAATTGCCTTTGATATTGATTTTAAAAAGGGAAGCGGTTATGGTGGAATACGTACAACGTGGAAACTGAATTTAAGCGGTAATTTTCAATTTTCTTTTTACATAAAAAGCAACCTGCCTGTAAATAATCTTGAATTTAAATTAATTGATTCTACTGGAGAGAATGTATGGTGGAAAGTGTATCGGTCATTTGATTTTTCGAATCAATGGCGAAAAATTTCAATTAAGAAAAGTGAAATTGAGTTTGCCTGGGGGCCTATCAATGATAAAACCTTAACCTCCTGTTCGACTGTTGAGATTATTATTTCCTCCGTAAACGGAGGGAACGGTACAGTTTGGATTGACCAACTTCAGTTTCAACCACTGCCCAATTCCCCCGAAAAAATTCCGGAACCAGACGTAAAAGCAGATTCAAAAATAAACGCAGAACATTCTGCCGGTAAAATCATGGATGGAAATCCGGAAACGTATTGGCAAAGTGCGCCCGGAAAAAATCACAAAATCACCATCGATAATGGCTACTGGAAAGAATTGGGTGCTCTGTGGATCCAGTGGAAAGAAAAAGGGAAACCCGAAAAGCTGGATGTGTGGATTTCGCCCGATTCAAGTCAATGGCACCATATAACTACCATTAACACCCCGCAAACCCAGTTTACAGCTGTTCCATTAATGCATGAAAATGCCCGGTATATAAAACTTAATCTGACCAATAAGACGGATTCACTGTGGTCAGCTATAGCCGAGTGTAGTGTATTTGACTTTGACCAGATAAAAAATTGGTTTTCATTCTTTAAACAAAAGGTAAAGCATTATCCAGTAGGTTACTTCCCCCGATATTTTTATGGACAACAAAACTATTGGACTATTACGGGTGCACAAAATGACGACGTGGAAATTTTAGTATCAGAAGATGGTCAAATTGAAGTGGATAAAAGACAATTTTCTCTGGAACCTTTTGTTCAAACGAATGACACCCTTTTAACCTGGCATAACGGGGTTACAGACCAATATTTACAACATGGATTTTTACCTTTACCTGTGGTCAGAAATACATGGCAGAACCTGACCCTTTATGTTACCCCATTTGTCCGGAAAATTGGTCGGCGTCGATTTACTTTCATTATGTACACGCTTCAAAACCATTCCGGGCAATCACAACAGGGCACGTTCTATGTAACTTTCCGACCATTTCAGGTGAATTCCCCCTGGCAGACCCTGAATAATCCTGGTGGACTTGGTAAAATATCCGAAGTGTGGTTAAGAGAAAACGGTGTAATTATTAATAAAAAATATCATTTAACCCCTCTGGAAAAACCATCTCTGGTTGGAGTTAGCGATTTTTTTAGTGGAGAAATTATTGAATGGCTCAGTGACGACAAATTCCCGGCTGGGAAAAGTATTCGGGATTCTCTGGGATTTGCCTCGGGAGGATTTGGCTACACATTTGATCTGCAACCCCATGCGCAAAACCAATATTTTTTTATTGTGAATTATGATACTGCAGGCACCCCTGTCCATTTCACCCGAAATGTTATTGCCCGGACTTATACCCAGCTTATACGAGAGTGGGAACAAAAGTTAAATAATGTGCGCTTCCGTTTGCCGCAGGAGGGAAACCGGTTATTAAATATTGTTCGGGCGAATCTGGGCTATATACTGGTAAACATGGATGGGCCTAAAATTCAACCGGGATCCCGTTCTTACGAACGATCCTGGATCCGGGATGGTTCATTTACTGCTTCAGCATTGTTACGAATGGGGATACCTGATGAAGCTAGGAGATTTGTGGAATGGTACAGCCAGTTTCAATCAGAAGATGGCTATGTTCCATGCGTGGTGGATGCAAGGGGACCGGACCCGGTGCCGGAACATGATAGCCACGGAGAGTTAATTTATGCTATCGCTGAATATTATCGGTTTACTCATGATTCTCAATTTCTGGAAAATCAGTGGGCACATGTGTTAAAAGCCATCCGATATTTAAACTATTTAAGCAACCAAACCCGGACCAGGGGATATCTGCATGGCGATTCGCTTCAGCTGGCCTCCTATGGTTTATTACCGGAATCCATCAGTCATGAAGGTTACGCGGCCCATCCGGTTCACTCCTACTGGGATGACTTCTGGGGTCTAAAAGGTATTCGTGATGCGACATACCTGGCGCGGGTGATGGGATATCCCCGTCAAGAAGCGGAGTGGGAACAATTCCAGAAAAGATTTTCCGAAGATATCATTCGGTCGATAGAACTGACGCGGAAAATTCATCATATCCCCTTCATACCCGGCAGTGTAGAATTGGGTGATTTTGACGCCACATCCACGGCGGTTGCGATTTACCCCGTACAAGCATACTCGCAATTACCGGCTATTCCTTTGCAAAATACATTTAAGCGATATTATCAATATTTTCAACAAAGAGAACTGGAGCAAATAGCATGGGACAACTATACCCCATACGAAATACGGGTAATTAATTATTACTTATTAACGGGAAAAACGGAAAAAGCATGGGAATTGCTCACATTTTTTCTTCGGGATATCAGGCCCGAAGGTTGGAATCACTGGGCAGAAGTCGTACGAAAAAATTTACGTGCGCCAGGGTTTGTTGGCGATATGCCGCATACGTGGGTAGGGTCTGAATTTGTTCACGTATTTCGCAATATGTTTGCGGTTGAGGACCCTCGGGAACAATCGTTAAGGCTGGCATTAGGAATTAAGCCGGCATGGCTTACCAACGGCCCCGGCATTAAAGTGGAAGGCCTGCCAACCTATTATGGGAAATTATCATATAGTATACAAAGAAAGAATAACGAACTGATTATTCACGTTGAGGGTTTACCTGTGCAACCCAAAAGTGGTGTCAGAATCTGGCTGCAACCGGTTCTAAATAAACTATATCTGGAAAAATACGACATTGGAGTCTTCAGGGATGGATATTTAATTTTAAAAGCGTTACCCGCTCGGTTAAAAATTCCCTTGAAATAAATTCAATGAATATCTCACTATCGGGAGAAATGGGGACATTGAGTTAAAGAACCATTAAAAATTTTTAAATATAAAAAAGCCTTGTTTTTATGTAACCGTTTACATTACTTTTTAACACAAAAATATAAAGAAAATATTATTTATAGGCATCTATTAGTATAAACGTTTACATTTTTAAGTAAGAAAGGAGGTGGTAATAAAAGCATATACCGTGCGTTACCATACTTTTAAGCCCATAACATTAAAAAATTAGGAGGAACATCAATGAAAAAGGGCATTGGTTATAGTGTGGTAATGGTTTTGCTAACCATTGCATTCACAACATCCGTTTGGGCACAAAATGGACGAACAGATGTCATTTGGGCCCGAACGACGACGGAAAATATTGTTCTGGATGGACAATTAACAGAGAACTCGTGGAGTAAGGCGGAATCGCTTGTCGTAGAATATGGCAATATGGAACACCTGATTCCGGGTAGTGGATACCGGCTTGAAACAGGTATAGAACCAAGTGACCCCACCCATGCTGTGATTAAATTTTTAGTCAATGGAAATAAGTTATATGTAGCTGTGGATGTAAAAGATAGTTCGGTTGGAGGTGGCTTATTTAACCGGTTTGACGGATTTCTAATTAATATAAGAAATCATGCAGACCCAAATCGCCCCGCACCACCATTTGAATATTTTTATGGGTGGGTTACCGAAACCTGGGCAGATACTTCACTGGATTCCGTTGGCGCTTTACCCGGGTTCTTTGGCTGGGCAGCAGACGACCGCTCCGTATGGGATGCAGCAACGGTAGTGCATGGCATTTCCAACAGCGATACACTGCCTGATGAAGGATACACAACCGAATTTATGTTCGATTTAACAGCACGCGGGTATGACGTAACCGATTCCGACGGAGATATTATTGAATTTAATATTTCTATCTATGATGCGGATTGGCAGTGGCCATTAAATGTTGATAAATTCAGCGGAAACCGAACGTGGTGGTGTGGCCCATGGGGTAACGCCAATGTACTCGATGTCGCCAGAATTTATGCCAGACCGGATGTTACCGTAGATACTCAAACTTTACCAGAGGTCGGTCCGGAAGTAGTTATTCAAAATGGAGAAAAGTTGCCTTCACCGACTATTGATGGTGTTTTAAATGAAGAAGTGTGGGCAAATGCTCAGGGATTCGACATCCGTTATGGTGATGATGCATTGCGAGATTCTTATCCGGCCATTGGTCCCTATCGAAGTGGACAATTCCAGCCGGCAATTAATGATATAACGGCGTCCGTACTGGACCCAGGTGATGCGACGATTAAAATGTTCTTCAAAAATGATACCCTGTATCTGGGTGTAGACGTCCGGGACCAGGCCGTGTGGGGAATTAATAACCCGGATATGTGGGATGGCATTCGTTTTGTTATTGAAGATCGTGCCGCAAGAGATGAATACGAACATACCCTTCTTAGACGGAGCTTGACCGCCATTATTGATACCCTGGGGAACATTGCACCTATGGAAGATCTGGCAGCGATGGTGGATACCAATACGGCTGTTGTAGCAATGAGCCTAAAAGGCAATAGTACAGTGAATGATTACAATGATGTGGATGAAGGATACCAGATAGAAATGGCCGTTGATCTAAAAGCCCTGGGATACCCACCCGATTTGGGAGACCATGTGTTATTCTTTAGTGCCACACTATTTGATGGTGAAAAATTTCCGAACCCGGCAGATGATTACGGAACCCGAACTTGGTTTTTTAGAGAAGCACCCTGGACTGCCGCACCGGCATGGGGATATATGGATACATCAGCGGTTATCGAACCTACCGGAATTAATGATGACCAGCCTCAATTACCTGTACGCTTTGAAATCCTCGGCAATTATCCAAATCCATTCAATCCAACAACCACCATCCGTTATTCCATTCCCTCCGATGGGAAAGTGGTGTTAAAAGTATTCAATGTACTTGGTCAACAGGTAGAAAAGATAGACCTTGGGTTACAAAAAGCCGGGGTAAAAGAAATCCAATTCAATGGAAAGAATTTGAGTTCCGGTACGTATTTCTATAAACTGGAATACCATATTGGAAACCAAGTGATGACCGGAACCGGAAGGATGACATTATTGAAATAATGTATTTTACGGGAAGAGCTGCTTCACAGCAGCTCTTCCTTGTTTTTATTAAAAAAAGCAGGGCAATATATGCGTGCTATAAAACCAGAATTACCCGGAAACGTTTTGCTTTATTCTTTAATTTACCTGATCCTTTTTACCGCTGTTCTTTCTGCAGGTACTACCGGCAAGTTAGCCGGTAGTGTAACGGATAAAAAAACCGGTGAACCATTACCCGGCGTTAATGTGGTACTTGAAGGAACGATACTGGGTGCTTCGACGGATATGGATGGCTTCTACTACATTATTAATATACCACCGGGTACTTACAGTGTAAGCTTTGAGTACCTCGGTTATAAAACACGCGTTGTAAAAAATGTAAAAATCAGTGCCGACAAGACAACCCGGCTGGATGCTGAACTGGAAGAAACAGTATTACAGGGGGAAAATGTTGTAGTTGTAGCGCAAAAGCCAGTAATTGAAGTAAATGTAACGAGCTCAGTGGCCATTTTAAGTAAAGATGAAATTGAGGTAATGCCCGTTTTTAATTTATCGGAAATTGTTGATTTACAGGCAGGAGTTGTGGATGGCCATTTCCGGGGAGGGCGATTGGGGGAAGTACAATATCAGGTAAATGGTGTTTCCGTGAATAATTTGTATGACAACAATATTTCACTGGAACTGGACCGGTCACTGATTCAGGAAGTGCAGGTAATTAGCGGGACATTTGATGCAGAATATGGCCAGGCGATGAGCGGCGTGGTAAATGCCATTTTAAAATCGGGGAGCCAACATTTTGAGTGGAAAGTGGAGTCCTTTTTATCAGATTATATGTATACTTCCGGTCGCAGAAGAAATATGCCGGATAAATTCCGGCCCCTTTCCATTCAAAATTATCAAATGAGTTTAAGTGGCCCCCTTTTATTTCCTCACACCACATTTATCGCCAATGTTAGAGAATCTATTGATAATGGGTACATTTATGGCAAACGCATATTTCTACCCACCGATAGCGCAGATTTTGAGCATAAAATTTTTCATCCCAGCGGTGATGGAAAAGAAATTCCCTTGGAAACAAGAAAGGAATTTAGCGGACTATTTAAAATTACCAATACATCGTTGGGAAGATTGAAGCTGGAATATCAGTTGATTTATAATAAAATTCATGCAAAGCGTTATAATTTTGCCTTTCGGATAAATCCGGACGGCGCTGCCCATCAAACCACCACTTCTCTGGTACATGGGATTGACCTTACATACACGTTCTCCGCCAATACATTTATGACGTTCAATTTAAGACAAAATTTCTTTGATTACGGAGATTATAAATATAAAGATGTGTATGACCCCAGATATGACGAAGCCGGCCCGCCATTGGGCGATCCCAATTACGAATTAGGGGCATACGTTCAGGGCGTGGAGTTAAACAGATTTGTTCAGACGACAAAATCATATATTGTTAAGGGAACAATCACCAGTCAGGTAAACAAAACACATCTGGTAAAAGCAGGCGGGGAATTCCAATATTCGAATCTGGAATTTGGCGTACCCGGATATATTATAGCCAATGGCCTTTTACTTTCCCGTCATGTCAACGAGCCTCCGGACTATCCGGGTATTCAGGTGTATCATCCGATTAATGCGGTAGGATTTGTCCAGGACCAGATTGAATGGAATGACTTCATCCTCCGCGCTGGCGTACGCTGGGAATATTTCAATGCCAGATCAACCGTACCCAGTGATATCCATAATCCTGCAAATGCCATCCAGGGCGCACCCAGATCACACCCCAAACCCACAACGCCAAAATCCACTGTGGCTCCCAGATTAGGGGTCTCGTTTCCCCTTACATCCAGTGCCGCGTTATATTTTGCGTATGGTCACTTTTACCAGATGCCTCCCCTGGGTCAGGTGTTTTCCAATGCCAATTACGAAGTTTTAAAAGACCTCCAGGCGGGGGGGGTAAGTTACGGTGTGCTTGGCAATCCCGATATTAAACCGGAAAAAACAGTACAATACGAATTTGGTTATAAACATGCTATTACTTCCAATATTGGCCTGGATGTGAACATGTTTTTTAAAGATATTCGGGATCTGCTGGGAGTTGAATTTGTTTCCACCTATGCGGCAGCCGAATATGCCCGGTTAACTAATGTGGATTTTGGCAACGTTTTAGGGGTGACCATTTCGTTTAATCAAAGAAATTTTGGCCCCATCAGTACGTTTATTGATTATACCTGGCAACGAGCAATGGGAAATTCCAGCGATCCAAGGGAAACAGCCATTCGAGCTGCAGCCGGGCAAGACCCCCGGCCCCGACTAATACCATTAAACTGGGACCAAAGACATACCCTGAACGTCACAATGATCATTGAAAAACCCGGGGATTATAGTATTTCGCCAATAATCCGATTTGGCAGCGGTCAGCCATATACGCCTTCCATTAAAGCTGGTTTTGGCGGTGCGCTGGAAACAAATTCCGGGCGGAAGAAATCCTATTTCCGAATTGATCTCCGGGCACAAAAATATTTTTCGTTCAAATTGTTTAATCTAAGTGCCTATGTCCGGATATTAAATTTGCTGGATACCCGATTTGCCAACGGTTTTGTCTTTAGTGATACAGGGAGTCCGGATTACACCTTGGATCCGGTCGGACAGAGAGTTACCCTGGCAGACCCTCATCGGTATTTTCCGCCGCGACGGGTAGAAGTTGGCATTACTATCTCCTCAAAAGTGCATTAAACGGAGTAAATATATGCGTTTAAAAAAAACATCCCTTGCCCTTTTTATTTTAATTTTAAGCTATTTCAACGGAAATACCCAGACGTATCAACCGGTAGTCCCGCCGCACCAACGGGGACGTGTCGATGCCGAAAGAGCCGGTTTTCATGATGCCAATAATATTCGAACCGTTTTTTACAACTTTGGAATGGTTGGCGATTATCCTCCGGATCCGGGGAACGTGGATTTAAGCGTGTTTCATTCCTTTGAAGTACCCAAAGGAAGCGGTGTGAATTATGGTGACGGAACTACCCCCTTCATACTGGCTAAATTAAAAGACCTGGATGGTAAAACTTTTTATATTATGGAAACCGGTTACCGTGAGCGGCAGGGACTTTCACCATACCAGAACAGAATTATGCGTTTTGAACCACGTCCCGGCTTTTTCCAGGCAGACCCGGCAATTAATGTGGGTCGTTCACCGGCAATCAGCAACGACCCCCGCACCTGGCCCGACTACTGGCCGGACAAAATGGATGATCCGGATGACCCAGGATGGCCGGGAAGCTGGAACGGGTATTTTGGGAAAAGACCCAATGCAGACCAGGAAAGTTATTTTGTAATGGATGATGATTTTTATGACGCATGGAAATTTTATCCGGATGCCAGAGATTCCACCCGGCATGGGCTGGCATTACGGGTAGAAGTGCGCGGTTTTCAGTGGGCAAATCCTCAGGCGGGAAATGTAATTTTCTGGCACTATGATATTGTTAATGAAGGGACCACAACTTACAATGACAATATTATTTTTGGTATTTATATGGATTCCGGTGTTGGGGGTTCGGCCTTATCCTGTGACGGGGTGTTTGAATCGGATGATGATAATGCTTTTTATGATGATAGCTTCGATTTAAATCTGGTATACACCTGGGATAAGGGGGGGCATGGTGTAGGGCTAAATAGCAACTGCGAACCCACCGGGTACCTGGGATATGCATACCTTGAAACGCCAGGTAATCAATTCGATGGAATCGACAACGATGAGGATGGTATTACAGATGAAAAACGCGATGGTGGTCCCGGAGAATTAATTGTTGGTAAGGACAACATCCGTGCCTATGTGGAAAGCCATTATAATATTACGGATTTCGAAAATATTTATGGCCCTCTGGAAGAAAGACCCGCCTATCAGGTTGGACAATGGTGGACAGGCGACGAAGACATGGATTGGGTGGAGGAATTCCATGATACCGGTGCAGATGGCGTATTTGGAACTGAGGATACCGGGGAAGGTGACGGCCAACCAACCGAAGGTGAACCCAACTTCGACAAAACCGATTTAAATGAATCCGACCAGATTGGTTTAACAGGGTTTAAAATGAACCGAATAAAAGCCGGTGCCGGAAATCCGAACGAAGAAACGGACAATATCGTATTTTTTGAAGATGGAAAACACTGGCCGCAAAGATTATATGATTTTTTTACCAGCGATGCTTCCTTTGATCAGGCGCTGGTTTTGAATTACAATATTGGATTTCTATTTGCCTCTGGTACATTTAAGCTGGAGGCTGGCAGACGGGAACGATTCAGTCTGGCACTGGCGTTTGGCCCAACCTTAAATGAACTGAAAAATACAGTGAAAACAGTACAATTAATTTATAATGCCAATTACCAGTTTGCAGTTCCACCCCCTTTGCCGGTAGTTACTGCTGAAGCTGGTGATGGGTGGGTTCGCATTTCCTGGGATGATCGGGCGGAAGAAGCTTTTGATCCGGTTTCTTTAGAGAATGATTTTGAAGGATACCGCATTTACCGTTCCACAGACCCTGAATTCAGGGACCCCAAAGTCATATCAAACGGATATGGTACAGGACCATTTGGCAATGGAAAACCTCTAGCTCAATTTGATTTAAAAAACGGGATCAGAGGATTTACCAAGCAAACCATTGATGGTGTAGCGTATTATCTTGGTGACGATACAGGAATCCGGCACGTTTTTGTCGATAGTTCCGTTACCAATGGTCAGCTTTATTATTACGCGGTGACTGCTTATGACCATGGGTCGGAAAAATTTGGGTTTTTCCCCTCCGAAAATTCAATTACAGTTTCAAGAACCCCCCGCGGGGGAACTATTTTACCAACGAATGTGGTGGCAATTCGCCCGGAACCTAAAACACTGGGCTATGTTCCTGCTCAGGTCTCCGAAGTTACGCAAATAAAAGGGAATGGCCAGGGAACAGTAAATATTGAAGTCGTTAATTCCGCTCTGGTTCCGGATAATCATCTGTTCATTGTACGGTTTAAGAATGATTATAATGACAGTATTCGGGCTTCCAGATATGAATTTTATGACAGCACTACAAACGAACTGGTATTTCGGAATGGTACAGACCTGGAAGGCCAGGGGATTGGTCCAGTTGGAAAGGGATTATTGCCAATTATCTGGACTCCCAAAACGGTTACAGTAGACGAAACAAAAACCGGCTTTACTGATGAAAGTCCGACGAATGCAAAATTAACAATAGCTTATCAATACCAGTTACCAATAAACCGGAAAAGACCGGGATACCCCAATGATTTGCGAATCACTTTCTCTGATGTACCGCTGGATACATCGTTGCCCGCAATTGGTCTACCAGCCGTTCCGGCTAATTTTAAAATTGAAGCGCTCACCGATTCAACACCGCTGCAATTAGATTTTCGCTTCAGGGATCTGGACAGGGATGGAACATTGAGTCTGGTGGACGAATATATTGATATCGTTACATACATACCGGAAAAAGGGACTCAACCCCAGATTACCTGGAGAGTGCGTCTGGATACTGCGGGGCAATCCGAGCGCGGCCCCCTGATTCCCCCCGGCGCAGGCGATGAATATCGGGTTTATCTGAATTTTCCTTTCCGGGAAGGGGACGAATTTGCCTTTACAACCACGGCAGAATTTCTGGATAACAAACTGGCGGATCAACAATTTGACCAATTTGAACCTTATGTTGTGCCAAATCCATATGTGGGTTCAGCAAGTTTTGAACCGGAACGGTTTGCTATTTCCGGCAGGGGCGAACGCCGAATGGAGTTTAGGGGACTCCCCCCAAATGCTGTGGTGCGTATTTACACGGTCACCGGTGAACTGGTGCAAATATTGCATCACACAGGTTCCACACAGGGATTCGTTGCCTGGAATTTACGGACCAAAGATAATCTGGATGTAGCACCGGGATTATACATTTTTGTAGTAGAAGCGCCCGGTTTGGGCACAAAAATCGGAAAGTTTGCAATTTTAAAGTAATAATAAACATGAAAAATAAAACTGGAAATCTGGTTATGAAAAGTTTTTCCGTATTCAAAGTACTTACCGTCTTTTTGTTCATGATACAATTAGTTTTTGCCCAAACGAAAACCGGCACAACCATTGGGCAATTTCTGTTAATTGAACCCAGTGGACGGTATATGGGTATGGGGAATGCTGCTGTTACATTTTATGATGACATCACCGCAGCGTATTATAATCCTGCAGCTGTAGGCTGGTTATCCGGGTATGGGGTGCAATTTACCCACAGCTTATGGATTGCAGATATTCAATACGATTATGTTGCTGCTTTGGTCTCATTGGGAAGTATCGGGAATTTACAGGTAAGTCTCACATCATTAACCTCAGGTGAAATTAAAGTCCGAACCGTAGAGCAACCCAAAGGGACAGGAGAATATTATTCGGTGCAGGATTTTGCCATAGGCGTTGGCTATGGAAGGCAACTGATTGATCGGCTTTCGATCGGCTTCCACATCAACTACGTTCAAGAAACCATCTGGCACAGTTCCCTGGCTACCATGGCTTTAAATATAGGAACAATTTTTCAGATTATTCCAGGAAAATTAACATTGGGAGCCAGCATTTCAAATTTTGGCCTCCCCGCAAGCTTTGACGGAAGGGACCTGATTATCCAATACGATCAGGACCCGGACAGGTATGGGGATAACAGTAGTCTTCCCGGTAAAGTGTTAACGGGTAAATTCCCTCTTCCTATTATTTTTCGGGTTGGGTTATCCGCTCCCTATCAAATTAATGAAACGCAGAAAATTCGACTGGCGATCAATGCCTTCCATCCCAATAACAATACCGAAAGCATTAGCCTGGGGGGAGAATGGATGTTCAAAGATTTGATTGCCCTTAGAACCGGGTATCAGCATTTGTTTCAACAGGATTCTGAAACAGGCTTAACGTTTGGATTGGGATTACACCTGAAGGTTGGCAATACCAAAATGAGCATCGATTATGCCTGGGCAGACCGGGGTAGATTAAAAGAAACCCAGCATTTTACAATCGGCCTGTATTTTTAACCAGAGGTATAGAAGGTTTATGAAAAAACAGATATGGGTGTGGCTTATTACACCTATTCTTTTCTTTAAAATAGAGGGTGGACTAACACAACCCCCCTTTGGGGCTATTGACCCCGCCGATTCCGCATTCATTGTCATGATCCAGGAACAAACCTTCAAATACTTCTGGAACGAAGCCAATCCGGCAAACGGGCTAATTAAAGATAGAAGCGCCAGTGGTTCACCTTGCAGCATCGCTGCAGTAGGATTCGGTTTAACAGCCATTTGTATCGGGATCGATCATAACTGGATTACCCGGGAACAAGGACGCCAGAGGGTTTTAACAACGTTGAAAACATTCTGGGAAAAACCGCAGGGGAGAGAGGCGCAGGGGAATATCGGATATCACGGATTTTTCTATCATTTCCTGGATATGAATTCTGCATTAAGGACGTGGAACAGTGAACTTTCTTCCATAGACACTGCACTCCTGCTGGCCGGAATTATTTATTGCCGAGAATACTTTACCGGTTCCGATAGCACGGAAACCCAAATCCGGAGCCTTGCAGATTCCATTTATTTCAGGGTTAATTGGCAATGGATGAGGAATTATCAACCCAATATAACATTGGCGTGGTCTCCGGAAAATGGCTTTAGCAGTGCCTGGTGGAAGGGGTATAACGAAGCCATGATCCTGAATATTCTGGCACTGGGCTCCCCTACCCATCCCGTACCCACAACAATCTGGAATGCCTGGACCAGCGGATATAAATGGGAAACGTACTATGGGTATTCCTATGTAACATTTCCACCGCTGTTTGGGCATCAATATTCCCATTGCTGGATTGACTTTCGGAATATTCAGGATGATTATATGCGGGCCAGAGGAATTACCTATTTTGAGAATTCTGTGCGGGCAACGCTGGCACAACGAGCATACTGTATTGATAACCCGGGCAATTTTGTGGGATATTCGGAAAATATCTGGGGAATAACCGCCTGCGATGGTCCCAATGGATATAAAGCAAGGGGCGCTCCACCCGCTCAAAATGATGACGGTACCATAGCACCAACGGCTGCCGGAGGGTCTATTGTATTTACGCCGACCTATTCATTGCAAACGTTACACTATTTGTATGACAATTATTATAACCAAATCTGGACGCGATATGGATTTAGGGATGCATTCAATTTGACCCGGAACTGGTGGGGGCCGGATGTAATTGGTATCGATGAAGGGCCTATTCTTATTATGATGGAAAATTATCTCACCGGGCAGGTCTGGAAAACGTTCATGAAAAATGAATATATTCAAAATGGTTTACAGCGAGCGGGTTTTACACCGGTAACGGACATTGAGAATCCGGATAACAATCCCGTTGTTTCCAATACTATTCAGATATATCCAAATTATCCCAATCCGTTTAATAGCCACACGATTATTCGATTTCAATTATTTAAACAAAGTCCGATTCAAATTTTAATCTACAATCCATTGGGGCAAATTATTTCAAAAATCGATATGGGTGTATTGACTCCCGGGTATCATTCGGTTCCTGTCAACTTAAATAAACATAGCAGCGGTATTTATTTCTATCAAATCCGTTCAGGTAAAATAGCCCAAAATCCACGTATGATGCTTTTAAAATAAATCCAGGATGGAACATGTGGCAAAAATTGATGCTGAATGGTAGCTGGGATATAGAACCCGGAGATGAAAAGCCCGATAAATTTTTTCATCAAATTACCGTGCCTTCTCTGGTGGATTGTGCCGAACCCCCCTTTGAATGGGAAAATTTTAACTATTTCTGGTATCATAAGCCGTTTAATTTATCCGCCTTAAATGAACATGCCCGGGTATTCCTTCATCTGGAACAAGTTCAATTTGGCACACAGGTACATGTAAATCACATGAATGTCGGCGGCGATATCCCCTGCTATACCAGCCAGGTGTTTGACCTAACTCCGGGTATTCGTAAAGGGGAAAATCATTTACATATCCGGGTGGGCAGAAAGGAAAATCTGCCACCGGAAAGTGCTGTGGGGAATGATTTCGAAAAACCGTCCTTTATACCAGGAATCTGGGGCGATGCATATATAGAAATTGCCGGACCAGTAACAATAGAGTGGATACGGATTATTCCGAACATTCATACCGGCACAATACAGCTCCGGGTGGATTTAAAAAATTGGGCGTACCAGCATATCAATGCCACGCTGTCCATCAGCATTAAAGAAAAAAAATCCGGAAAGCAAATTCAAACGATTCAAATTGATGTACGAATTGAAAAAGCCCTCCTTACAAAAGAATTAACAATCAATATGGGTGAATTTGAGTTGTGGGCCCCTGAAAACCCGTTTTTATATCAGGTTGAAACGGATATCTGGATTGGGGAAAACCGTTCCCACAAGATGGTGAAAGCTTTTGGAATGAGAGAATTTCAAATTAAAGGAAGGCATTTCTACTTAAATGGAAAGCGAGTTGTACTAAAAGGAAGTAATATTGCTTTTCATCGCTTGTTGTCCGATCCGCATCGCAACCGGTTGCCATGGGATGAGACCTGGATTCGAAAAGTACTGGTTGATATCCCCAGAAAATATAATCTGGCATTTTTTCGGATACACAACGGTCATGCCTACAATCGCTGGTACGATATAGCTGATGAATATGGGATAATTCTTCAGGATGAATGGATGTTCTGGCATACCACCGGAACAAAAGAACAGATTAAAAAAGAATTCACAGACTGGGTTAAAGAAAACGCGCATCATCCATCGATTCTTATCTGGGATCCGTTAAACGAGTCCGAGGATCCTGTTATTACAGAAGAAATTGTACCTGATTTAAAAACTCTGGACCCGACCCGACCATGGGAACATGTAGATTTTATTGAGGACCACCCCTATATTTTTTCTCTTGGCCCTGTTGTTCCCGAGGGAGCATTTGGCTTTTCAAGGTCGGTAGAACTCATGCAATATGCAACAGAACCTGTTATGGTGAATGAATTTGTGTGGTGGTGGCTGGATGAAAAGGGAAAGCCTTCCGGGCTAATGCAGGATGTTATTCTCCGGTGGATGGGAAGGGAATACACACCAGAACAACTGCTTAATTATCAGGCAGAACTGGCAGCTTATTTGTGTGAATTTTTCAGAAACATGGATGTAGATGCGGTAATGCCCTTTGTTTACCTGAGCGCATCAAAAGGTGCCACGTCACACTGGTTTCTGGGTTCTCTTCAAAATTTGACCCCCAAACCGATTTTGCCCCGTCTTGCCACAGCGCTTCATCCTGTAGGAATTGTAATTGAAACGCAAAGCAGAAATGTATTTAAAGGCGAACGGAGCAAGTGCAACGTGCATGTAATTAACGACTATCCCCATGAAATACCCATTAATGTTCGACTTCAATTTCAGTCAGAGCACATTCAACAAGACATTCATGTGTGGTCATTAACATTACTTCCAATGGAACGGAAATCTTTAGTGGTGAACGTTACCTGGCCGGACGGGAATTTGGAAACCGTAAATCTGGTTGCAAGTGCAACGGATATGGAAGGAAATCTTCTGGCGCGTAGTGAAAGAAGGGTGCGACTTTTTTCGCATAAAGTATTAACGGCTCAAGCCCGGCAACGCAAGCCACTAATTGTTTTTTCGCGGCAGGCAGAAATTTTTAAGTGGCTAAACCAGAATGGGTGGAATTACAAAACAACCATTAAAACATGCAATTCCAATGTTAATATTCTTGTGGATCGGGAGAGCATTTTTCATCTCACTGAATTTGAAAAGAAAAAAATTGAAGCTTGTGTTAAGGAAGGAGCGTTATTAATCATCCAGCAACCGGAATTTAATATAAAGGGCGCACAGGAGGTTGAACTTTTTCCTGAACTGTCCATGCAAATTGTTTACCGGAGTGATCCGGAAAAGGGCGGCTATGACTCCTACATTTACCTTGAAAATAAAAACCATCCGCTGTTTAACGGTTTGGACAATGCCCATTTTCGGCTATGGAATGGATACCCCGGGGGAGATATCGTAAGCCAACATCATGTGTATCTGTCATTACCGTATCAAACTATTGCCAGCTGTAATTTGGGGTTGCGGGTACCTGCAATTATGCAACTTCGGTATGGAAAAGGTGCAATAATAATCACTCGGTTAATATTGGATAAGCGGTTATTGAATGAACATGAAAATGCTCAAACACGCGATCCGGCTGCCATTCAATACTGGCTTAATCTTTTAAATCTGGATGCGCGTTATTTACCGGGTGCGGACAGGGGGAATACGACAATCAGTGTTGTACAATCCTCCGATGGCCAGGTGTACGATATTGATGGCACCCGAATTCTGGGAAGATGGGCGTCAAAAGGAACTGATAAAATCCTAGTGAAGGTTAAATTTTATCAAAAATTATTTCTTACCGGAATAAAAGTTTTAAAGAGTCAGTTTATGCCTTCCGGCATTACAGTAAAGGCCAGAAAAGGAAATGATGACGAATATTTCCCGGTACCGGCGATTATGCAAAAAAATTCTGGGGGACAATGGGAAATTCTCTGGAAACCAACAAAAATAAAAGAACTTTTATTAATTTATGAAGTATCGGATCAGCACACGGACCACACACTATGGGAAGCAGAATTTTTAGTTCAATCAAAGCTATAAATACATTTTGGGTGCTTCTTCTTTTGATTCCTCTGGCATTTGTTGACTGCGCCAAACAAAAGACCCCGCCCGCAAAAGTCCTGGCAAGAGTCGGGGAAAAATTCGTAACCCTGAATGAATTCACGTTGCGTACAAATTTAACCCCACGTCCACCTTATTGCCGGAATAATCAGTTAAAAGATAAAAAAATTGCATTAAATTCTTTTATTGCGGAAAAAATTCTGGCGTATTATGGCGAACAGGACCCGGAT
>Ga0256832_1000559_pt1 | contig 24450 bp, 23 predicted proteins | sample 134614metaG_FD_190534 | JGI IMG/M metagenome (GOLD analysis project Ga0256832, IMG submission 190534) | Hydrothermal vent microbial communities from Lau Basin, Pacific Ocean - 134-614 | ecosystem: Environmental > Aquatic > Marine > Hydrothermal vents | place: Pacific Ocean: Lau Basin | collected... | reverse complement strand
GCCAGCTGTGGTGTCTGTTACCAGGTGGTACGAGTGCATGGCAGTACCCCGGCCTATTGCCCCCGTTGTAACAGCAGAATTCATAGCCGCTATCCGAAAAGCCTTACCCGAACCTGGGCGCTGCTCATTGCGTCCATGATATTCTACGTGCCAGCCAACTTCTATCCTGTGATGACGACCACTTATCTGGGTGCTGACACCAGCAGTACGATTCTTGAAGGGGTGTCCTTGTTCCTGAATGAAGGGGACTGGTTGCTGGCGACCGTCATTTTTTCCGCCAGTATTCTAGTGCCTCTGGCCAAAATGATGAGCCTTCTGTATCTGCTGGTGAATGTGCGGCGGCGTCATCCGCCATACAGGGCACATCAGCACGCAAGGCTGTACAGGATAACCGAATTGGTAGGGCGGTGGTCCATGGTGGATGTGTTTGTGATTGGCATCCTTACTGCGTTGGTGCAGATGGGAGCCATCTCTTCGGTGGAACCAGGTATAGGCGCTCTTGCCTTTGGTGCAGTGGTGGTGCTTACCATGCTGGCGGCTATCAGTTTTGATCCGCGTCTCATATGGGACAGTGACAATTCATGAATGACAGAAAAGCAACTCTCGACGAACTTCCTGAAGCCCTGGTAGCAGAGAACCATCCGGGCTTTTCCTTTGTGTGGATAGTGCCCATTATTGCCCTGCTGATCGGCGTGGTTCTTATTTACCGGGAATATACCAGCCTGGGGCCGTCTATAAACATCGTGTTTCGCAGTGCGGAAGGCATCAAGCCCAAACAGACGGAAATCCGATATCGGGATGTGGCCATAGGCAAAGTGAAGAACGTGGAGTTCAGTAGTGATCTCACTCAGGTGGTGGTTGAAGCGCAGTTGCAGAAAGGAATGGATACATTGTTGTCCCGCAATACCCGTTTCTGGGTGGTCAGGCCCCGAATAGGCGCGTCGGGTGCCAGCGGTATCGGGACGTTGCTCAGTGGCGTCTATATTGCAGTGGATCCAGGCAAAGGCGATAGCTATACGGAGGATTTTATCGGTCTGGAAGAACCACCAAAGATATTGTCGGATGCCAAGGGACGCCTGTTCCGGCTGAAAGCCGATCGTCTAGGATCCATATCTCTCGGATCACCGGTCTATTACCGGCAGATTCAGGTGGGCGAGGTGACGGGTTACAGATTGGCGGAAGATGGCAGTTACGTGGATATGGATATTTTTATCAATGCGCCCCATGACAAGTTGGTGCGCAGCACGACACGTTTCTGGAACGTATCTGGTGTGGGGATGGAGCTTTCGCCTGATGGTTTGAATGTTCAGTTCGAGTCGCTGATCTCTTTGTTTGCGGGAGGCGTTGCGTTCGATACACCCCGTACCCTGGATGTGGATATCCTGGCCAAGGAAGGAACGGTATTTCCTTTATATGATTCGAAAAAGAAGAGTGAAGAGCGATCCGGCCGCCTGAAACTGCCGTATGTTCTCTATTTCGATGATTCGGTGCGGGGTTTGTCCATTGGGGCGGCGGTGGAGTTCAGGGGTATTCCCGTGGGGGAGGTGCTGGATATCACTCTGACTAATCGGAAGGACGATCAGCCTGTTCATATTGCCGTTCTTATTGCACTGGAGCCTGACAGGGTGCCTTTTTCCAAAGATGTCCATTATCCCGTGGCATCCGATATGGATGATGATACAAGGCGCAAATTGTTTCAACAGACCCTGGACAAGCTGGTGGCAAGAGGTTTGCGCGCCAGGTTGATCACAGGAAACATGCTTACCGGCCAGTTGGTGGTGGATATGGATCTGGAGCCGGAGGCCGAATTGGCGTCTATTGATTACTCCGGGAAATATCCGGTTTTGCCTACGGTACCCAACTCCTTGTCCAATATCACCAGCAGCCTGGTGACTTTGCTGGGCAAGCTCAAACGCCTGCCCCTGGATGAAATGGGAGAGCATCTGCTCCGGTTCAGTGAGGGCATGGACAAGCTGGTCAACAACCCTGATTTGCAGCAGAGTGTTGCGAATCTGGGACAGGCTCTTAACGAACTGAACGACCTGGTAGCGACCCTGAATGGAAAAGCACCACGGATCATGGATGAGATCAGTGGTTTGAGCACTGATGCCCGCCAGATGATTGTGCAGGTGGAAAAGATGTTCGAAGTTCTGGAAAAATCAGTGTCCGACCAGGGAAGCATGGGGGGAGAACTGGCTAAAACCCTACGGGAGCTGAATGCGGCAGCCCGGGCAGTCAGGGGAGTGGCCGATTACCTGGAAAGACATCCGGAATCCCTATTGCAGGGGAAGACGCGGTAGCGGGTGAATAAGTTACAGATTTTACGGGAATTGTGATGATACAGCTTTGCGCATGACCGTAGGTCGGGCTTCAGCCCGACAACAGCTGCCACAACCGGAAAATGTCGGGCTGTGGAGGGAGGTTTTCCCTGAACAGGGGCGTGTAGGCAACGGACTCATTAAAGTTCGTTGAAAGCTTTTTATTTCCAGGTCCAGTTCTCGATGCAAAGCTGATAGCTGCGCTCATTTTCCAGCAGTTTGAAAGCGCCTTGTTCGTTTGTCCAAATGTTGCCACCAGTAATGCTGAGTATCCCGTTTGTGAAGCTTGCGTGATGCTGACTGATCCACCCAGGGCTGTTTCCGCTGGTACTGATCTTTTTGATTTTCATGGATTCGATGTCCAGGGCGTACACGGGCGTTTCACAAACGATTCTGGATTCAGGATAGCCCAGGTTACCGATGATGATAATATGTTTTCCAATCAAAGTTGCTGAGTGAAAGTCCGTACCTGGAAAGATATTTTCCGGGTAGCCATAGATTTCTATGTCGCCGTTGGGATGAAAGACGGTTACATCGTTGTAGATGTAAAAATCAGGGTCATAGTGATCTTCATGTTCACCGGCAATCTCTATGATTACGCCATTTTTCAACAGGTTCGTGGATCTGCCGTAGCGCTGATAACTCCATATTGGACAATTGCTTGAATCATCGTGATAGCTTTCCCGGGCGGTCCAGGCTGATGCGCCTGTTCTGATCATGTCTAGCCAGAATGCATTAGTACATTTTTCCGGATTATGGCGCCCAAACCTGGGGTGTTTGTGCTCTTCATAAATGTCTTGCTGGACATTCGGCTGTCCGTTGATGCGTGTTCCAATCAGAAGTGCGTGTGTTTCTTCGTTGATGCTGTTTATGTCCTCGCCCCGGGCCAGCAGAAGGTGCACGATTTCGAGATTGGAGGCCACTTCAATGGCACGCTCAGGTATATCGTTGCAGGTATGTATATTGACTCCCAGGGAGAGCAAGAAGCTGACACTTTCTGTCATGCCCTGCTTTGCAGCATCTATCAGTGGTGTGGTCAAGAACATGTCAGATGCTTCTGGGTCGAAGCCATTCTGATACAGCCAGCCCAGCATCCCGATATCATTGTTCTGAACAGCGTATTGGAAAGGTGTTTTGCCACATAGACCGACCGCATTGCGATTGGCACCCAGTTCCAACAGAAGTGATGCTTTTGCACGGTTGCCTGTCAGGATGGCAAGCAGCAATGGCGTTCTGTACCAAGAGTCACGTTTTTCCAGGTCGTCTTGATGGCCAATGGCATTGCGCACATCCTCAACCTCATCAAACGCAATGGCGTAAAATACGGGTGTCCACTCCAACTGTGTGGCATCTGCGCCCGATTCGAGCAGCAGTCTGACAACGTCGAAACGACCGTTGCCGGATGCCACTTTCAACGCCGATTCAGCATATGGAGTGACAGCGTTTACATCAGCCCCCTTCTTGATGCTGGACAATACACTGGCATACAAATCGTCTCTGTTGTCATAGATGATCTGTAACAAGCTCTTGCTGCTCATTGGATGGCTTTTTGTGATCTGTTGGTTTGGATGGATACCAAGTCCTATGGTGCGCGCCATAAAAAAACGGCCTGTCATCCGACAGGCCGTTTCTTTTTTAGAGACATAAAGGGAATATCAACCCGCGTCTTCACCACCCGGTGCATCTTCACCTGGGTCATAGCCTTCCGGCAATTCATGAGCAATGCCTTTGTGGCAGTCGATGCAGGTGTAACCTTTGTCAATGGCTTCTTCGTGGCGGTCAGCACTACGGCTTTCCTGCTTGTCGAAATCCATGGAGTCAAAACTGTGGCAGTTTCGGCATTCACGGGAGTCGGTATCTTTCATGGTTTTCCAGACATGTTTGGCCAGCTCCAGCTTTTTGGACTCAAACTTCTCTGGGGTGTCCACATCTTTCAAGATGAAGTGGTGATAGAGCTCGTTGGACGCCTGAATCTTACGGACGATCTTGTGGATCCATTCCTTGGGAACATGACAATCTGGACAGGTAGCGCGTACACCGGTACGGTTGGTGAAATGGATGGTGTCCTGAAGTTGCTCATAGGGATTGTCGCGCATTTCATGGCAGGAAATACAGAACTGTTCAGTATTCGTCAAGGCAAGTGCCCAGTTGAAACCACCCCATAGAATAATACCCAGAATAATTCCGATGATGAGTACAGAAAACGTACCCTTTTTTTGTCCGCTGGTCATGACTGAATCCCCTGCGTGTGATGCATGAAACAAAGGCCCCCGAAGGGGCCATATACAAATACTGGTGTTATTTTACACCTTCGAAGTCGTTTTTGACCAGTGGAGTAGCCTCCATTTGAGGGGCGTGGCACTGGTTACAGAAGTAACGACGGGTGGATACGTGATCCAGCTTCTTGCCATCACGGGTCAGGAAGTGACTTTCACCCAGCATGGGAGCCTTTTCCTTCTTATGGTTCTTTTTGCTGTGGCATTTCAGGCAGCCATTGTTCTTGAGATTGATCTTGTACTTTTCAATCTTGTGGGGAATAAGAGGAGGTTGTTGCTTGTAATTCCGCTCGAATCCTCCTTCCTTGGAAACCAATTTTTTCTTGGTGACCTTAAGAGATGCGCCTTCGATGTCCTGGGTGCCGCGAAGCGAAGCCACGCTTTCTTTGGCAACAACAGTATTGCTACTGACAACGGCTAAAACAAATGCCGCTACGGTAATGCTAATGATCTTTTTCATGCTAATCTCCATCAACTCAAAAATTAAACTGTATGTTTGGAATATTTTTCAACGGATTTTGAAGCGGGTAGTGCTGCGTTGGAAAAGCGGTTGCCAAACTGGAATACATTGACAGCACAGACATCGATACAACGGCCACAGTTGGTGCATTGATTGGCCAGTATCACGGGGCCGATTCCTTTGGCGGCGCCTTTAAGCGCTGGCTTGATGACCTGGGATTCAGGACAGACGTTGAAACAATCCATGCAATCATCACAGGCCTCCCGGTTGATTGCGGTTACACGCACAACGGCTCGGGTGGATAACAGACTGTAAAAGGCACCCACCGGACAGTAATGCCCGCACCAGCCATCCCGGGACACCAAAAGATCAAACAGAAAGATCGCCAACACCAAAACCCAGGCCAGCCCCATGCTGAACACGATGCCCCGAAACATGATCGATACCGGATTGACCAGTTCCCAGACGATGCCACCTGTCACTAGAGGCAATATCAAGGTTAATGCCAGGATCCAGTAACGTGTGCTGCGGGATGCATGGGAACTGCCGCGAATACCCAGTTTGCGGCGCAGCCAGGAAGCGGCGTCGGTAACCATGTTGACCGGGCAGACCCAGGAGCAATATACCCGGCCACCTACCAGCGCATAGAACACCAGTACGATAAGCGCGCCGACAAAAGCCGTGATCTCAGGGGTGACGCCGGACACCATGGCCTGCAACAGGATGTAGGGATCGGTGAGAGGCAGGGTATCCAGTGTCAGGCTGGACGCCAGATTGCCTTTGACAATCCAAAGCCCAAACCAAGGGCCCGCAACGAACGCGGCCAGAATACCCAGCTGACTGATGCGCCTCAGGATCAACCACTTGTGCGCGCCAATCCAGCCTTTGGCCTGGACAGCTTCTTTCCCGACATCTTGGGGCATGTTCGCCATGGCTATTTATCCTCCGGCTTGCGGTTAAGCGTATCCAGCGGATTGGAGGAAAAAGGTGAATCAGACGCCTTCTTGTCAATGATCAATCCTTCACCCTGGAGGTCATATCGAACTCCCTCAGGCAGGTTGTACTGATGTTTGACATCGGGTGTGACCAGAGACTTCCCGGCTTTTTCCTTCTCTTTCCAGCCGAAACGGTAGTGGTGTCCAAGCTCACCCTTGGCCAGATCAGTGGGGAAGACCTTGATAGCGGCCTTTTCCAGTATGCAGGCTTTTTCGCACAAACCGCAGCCCGTACAGGCATCGGAATGGACTACCGGGATGAACAGGGCATGTTTACCGGATCGCCGGTTGTGCTGCAGATCCAGAGTAATAGCCTTGTCTCGCAAAGGGCAGACATTGAAGCAGACTTCGCAGCGGAGTCCCTGGAAGGCGATGCAGTTTTCCTGATCGATGACAACAGCCAGCCCCATACGGGCTTTTTCGATATCCGTCAGGGAGTGATCCAGGGCATTCGTCGGACAGGCCTTGACGCAGGGAATGTCTTCACACATCTCGCAAGGTCCGGAACGGGCGATGAAATACGGTGATCCCGAAGGAATATCATCACCCAGCTGACCAAGAAACAGGATGTCATAGGGACAATCCCGGGCGCACAGGCCACATCGAATGCAGGCGCCCAGAAAGTCTTCTTCCGGTAGTGCCCCAGGTGGTCTGATGGCCATAGGCGGCAGGGCATTGGCCCGTTGGGTATAAAAACCCAGGCCGACCCCCATGATACCCACGCTGCAGGCGGTCTTGAGCGTCGTGGTCAAAAACTGCCGACGACTGACGCTTTGTTTGCCCTTGTCTGATTTAGCCATTGTTATAGTCCAGTTTGGTCAGGCGGCCCGCCCGCAAGGAGCAGGCCGCCAACCTATCATGCCTTGGTGATTTTCACCGCGCACTTCTTGTAATCCGTCTCTTTGGAGAGCGGATCGGTCGCATCAAGGGTCAGCTTGTTGACCAGCCGGCCCGCGTCGAACCAGGGAATGAATACCAGGCCCTGAGGCGGTTGGTTACGGCCACGGGTCTCCACCTTGCAGGTGATGGTGCCTCGGCGGGAGGAGATCTTGGCCATGCGTCCATTACGCAACCTGAGCTTCTTGGCATCCTTCTTGTTCATGAATACCACAGCATCAGGGACTGCCCGGTACAGTTCAGGAACACGCCGGGTCATGGAGCCGGAATGCCAGTGCTCGAGTACCCGGCCAGTACACAGCCACAACGGATATTCGCTGTCCGGGCTTTCTGCAGGTGGCTCATAGGGCGCTGTGATGATATTGGCGCGGCCGCCGTTTTTCTTGTGGTTACCGTAGAAATACACGTCACCTTTCTTGCCGTCAGGATTGTTTTTGGCCACATAAGGATCATAACCCTCACGGAAACGCCACAGGGTCTCCTTGCCGTTCACCACCGGCCAGCGCAGACCGCGGGCTTTGTGATACATGTCGTACGGCGCCAGATCATGGCCATGACCACGTCCAAACGAAGCATATTCCTCGAACAGGCCTTTCTGAACATAGAAACCGAAATGCTCCATTTCATCATTGTCATAGACGTTGCCACGTTCGTCCTTCACTTCCTGTTTCGGGAACTGATTGACCTGGCCGTTTTCGTACAGCACTTCATACAAGGTTTTGCCTTTGTACTCAGGTTTTTTGGCAATCTGTTCTTCAGGCCACACTTCATCCACGGTGAAGCGCTTGGAGAATTCCAGGATCTGCCACATGTCGGAATGGGCGCCTGCGGGTGGGTGCACCTGCTGACGCCAAAACTGGGTGCGGCGCTCTGCATTACCAAATGCGCCTTCCCGTTCACACCACATGGCGGTGGGCAAAATCAGATCCGCTGCCTGTGCGGATACGGTGGGATAGGGGTCAGATACCGCAATGAAGTTGTCAGGGTTTCTAAAACCGGGATATGGCTCGGTATTGGTGTTGGCCGCTGCCTGCATGTTGTTGTTGCACATTTGCCAATAGCAGTTCATCACCCCGTCTTTCAGCATGCGCATCATTTTGACAGCGTGGAAGCCGGGTTTGGGGTTGATGGTGCCTTCAGGCAGTTTCCAGATTTTTTCGGCGATATCCCTGTGCGCTTTTTTCTTTACCACCAAGTCGGCGGGTAAACGATGTGCAAAGGTGCCCACTTCACGGGCAGTGCCACAGGCGGAAGGCTGGCCGGTAAGTGAGAAAGGACCGTTGCCCGGCGCTGAGATCTTGCCCATCAGCAGGTGCACGTTGTAGCACAGGCCGTTGACCCATACGCCGCGCGTGTGCTGGTTGAAGCCCATGGTCCACAAAGAAGTAACTTTCTTGTTGGGATCAGCATAGACTTTTGCCAGACGTTCCAGTTGTTTTTTGGGAACCCCGGACATCTTGGAGGCTTTTTCCAGCGTGTAGGGTTCTACTGACTTGGCATAGTCCTCGAAACTGATCTTGGTCAGCTTGCCTTTCATGCGGTTCTTGGCTTTCTTCTCACGGGGATCTGAAGCGCGCAGACCGTAACCGATATCGGTGGGGGTCTTGTTGAACTGCACGTGTTTCTCAATAAATTCCTTGTTATAGGCTTTGTTCTGAATGATGTAGTTGGCGATATAGTTGAGGATCGCCAGATCGGTTTGGGGAGTGAAGATCATGCCGTTGTCGGCCAGGTCGAAACAACGGTGCCTGTAGGTGGAAAGCACATGCACTTCACAGCCTTTCTTGGTCAGGCGGGTGTCGGTGATGCGTGACCAGAGGATGGGGTGCATCTCTGCCATATTGGAACCCCAAAGGACGAATACATCGGCCTTCTCCAGATCATCGTAACAGCCCATAGGCTCGTCGATGCCGAAGCCCCGAATGAAGGCGCCCACGGCGGATGCCATACAGTGACGGGCGTTGGGATCAAGGTTGTTGGAGCGCAGCCCCCCCTTGATGAACTTGGAGGCAGCATAGCCGTCCCACAGGGTCCATTGACCGGAACCGAACATGCCGACGGCGGTAGGCCCTTTCTTCTTCAGGGCCTCTTTCCATTTTTCCGCCATTACGTCGAAGGCCTCGTCCCAGGAAACCTCCTCGAACTTGCCGTCTTTGGCGAACTTGCCGTTCTTTTTCCGCAGCAGGGGCTTGGTCAGACGGTCCTCACCGTACAGAATCTTGGGCAGGAAATAGCCTTTGATGCAGTTCAGGCCCTTGTTCACAGGAGCATCGGGATCGCCCTGGCTGGCAACAACTTTGTCATCTTTCACACCCAGCAGTACGCTGCAGCCGGTGCCGCAGAAACGGCAGGCGGCCTTGTCCCAACGTATGCCGGCGTCTTCATCAGCCGCCAATGCGGTTTTTGCGGCAGGCAGTGTAACGCCCGCAGTCGCCGCAGCAGCAGCAATGGCGTTGCTTTTGATAAAATCACGTCTAGTTAAACTCACGGATTACCTCCTCGTTAAGATCATCCCCACCGTAGTGGTAAATCAAGGTTGCACTCACTACACCTTCGAGTGAGTTGAAATTCATCATGGTGTCGCCAGCGGAGTTTTCTTCACTGTCTTCCACGGTGACGATTAGTTTTCCTTCATCCACCCCCCCGTGAACCTCCACGCCGGGGATGCTGTTAAGCAGTTTTTCGACTTCCGGTCCTCTTTCCGGCCGGGTATGGACGATACAACTGCAAAGATTGGTGATGTTGCTGTTTTCCATAGGGCTAGGGTGCCTCCGGAATATCAAGTGAAATGGATTGGGTAGGACATACGGCCAGGCATTCTCCGCAGCCGTTGCAAAGTTCCTGATCCAGCAGGGGTGTGGCCCGTCCACCAGTTTCCAGCCGAAACCGAATGGCGTCCGTATCACAGGCATCGCCGCAGGAGCGGCAAACGATACCATTCAAAGAAAGACAGTCTGGCTTAATGCTGGCGCGATGCCGCCAGGCGAGAGATGGGGCGGGTACGGGGGCCTGTAGTGCACCAGTGGCGCAGGCGTTCAGACAGTCCCCACAGAAATCGCAGCCGGACAACTGGAAACTGATTTCCGGGAAACCACCGGAACCTTTGGAAATGAGGTGTATTTCACAGGCATCAATACAGTCATCGCAACGGCTGCAAAGCTGCACGAAATCGTCTTCATCCTGCGCCCAGGGTGGGCGCAGGGGGGGCTGTTGGTTGCGAATCCTGCCTCGCAACAACTGGCGTCGGTTTAGGTCGGTTTTCGCGTCATGCGCTTCAAACACATTTCCTGCCTGATAGCTTGAGTACGCGATTAATTACACATGAATTGTCGGGAGAAGGGTTTGATTAAGGTCAAAGATTATGGGTTTATTATGAAATTCTTAAAAACCCATGGGGATGCAGGGGGAATTGCGTTATTCCAGCAGAAATCGGGGGTCACAGTTTTATACGATCAAAATAGCGTCCCCGATAAAGTAGCCGCTGGCTGTCCTTTTCAAATCCCGTGCGGGTGTGCAGCACATTGTTGCAGATCAGCCCCTGACCGGAGTTAAGGGTGCCTTCCATATAATAGGGATTGTCCGGGGTCATGATGCTGCCCAGAAATGCCACGGCCTGACGGGTGAGTTCATCATCGCGCCATTCGATATTGCGTTTGCGGTGGGTGTAGCGCATGTGCAGGCTGCCATTGTCCTGCAGCATGAACACCGGACCGCGGGCCCAGCCGCGCAGTTCTTCGCCGTTCACTACATTAGGAGGGATGCTCATGGCCTGGGGGTGTTCGAAGGCTCGGATGAAATCGGGGTTTTCGTCCCGGAGCATGATGTAGGCGATCTCGTGATCCAGGAGCTGGTTCATGCCGCCTTCGGCTGCCGGGCGCACACAGTGCAGGAGCAGGCCGTGGATCTGCCGGTCCAGGTCGTTGTAGTAGCCGTCCGTGTGCCAGGCGATGGGGCGGTTGGTGTAGGGGATGTAGCCTGTGCGGGGTTCCTCGTCCGCCTGCTCCAGAGAGGAGATGGCGTCGCCGTCGGCGCACATGTTGTGATCCAGGCGTTCCAGGCCGAACTGCAATCCAAGCTGGCGTACGATCTCCTTGTCCGGGTCTTCACCCGTGCTGCCGGCATAGACGGCCATGTTGGTCTTGGCGATGTGCTTTGCCAGCTGCTGACGTTCTGTCTGGGTCAACTGGCGGGGATCATTCACCTCCACTACGATGTCGGCCAGGGATTTTGGGTAGTCCTGAAGTTTCTGTTCACGCCACTGCTGATAGCTGTCGTCGTCGTTCAAATCAAAGGGGTTGCTCATTATCCTACCTTGTCCAGTTGACGGCGCCGGAATTCGACGCCTCGTTCAGCGGCCAGCGCTTCGCAGGCCTGTATGTCCACGGCTTCAAGGCCATCGATGGCGGTGGCGGTCACCTTGGGAATATAGCTGGGCGCCTGGGCGAGAAAGTCCAGCATGGCTTCCCAGGATCCGGGCAGGGCTGGCTGGCAGTGCCGGGCATACACTTCGGGATTCTGGGCATTAAGGGATACCGAGAGGCTGTCCACCAGCCCCTGCATCTCGGGAAGGACATTGCGCTTGTTCACCAGGTTGGCCAGGCCGTCGGTGTTGATGCGCACCTTGCCGCCGTGTTCTTTGATCCAGCGGGCCACTTCGATGAGTACTTTGAAACGCAGAGTGGGTTCGCCAAAACCGCAGAATACGATTTCATCGTAGTCGCCCGGATTGCCGATACTGGCAATGATCTCGTCCACTTCGGGACGGTGATCCAGGCTCAGATCGTAGTCATGCACCACTGGCCCCTGTGCGGTGTGCTTTGGGCAGAAGCGGCATTCCAGAGTGCAACGGTCAGTGATGTTCAGGTACAGGCTGTTGCGTATGGGATAGGCGATCTGAGTCATCAGGGTTTTACGATCCGTACCTCGCCAAACAGGGACAACTGATCCTTGATGGCTTTGGCGTCGCCGCTGATGGCCACGGCCTGCTTGCGGGAAGACAGGTACTTGCGTCCCATGGCCTGCACATCTTTCTTGCTGATGGCTTCTATTCCCGGCACATAGCGCGCCAGGTCGGCGGGGGTCTTGCCGTCTATCCAGTAACCTGTGAGCGTGGATGCCAGGGATGCGGAAGTTTCATTGGCCAGCAGGAACCTGCCTTTGAGATAGCGCTGGGCCCGGGACAGTTCCTCGTCTTCAGGAAGAGTGGTTGCCAGGCGGTCCAGTTCATAGAAGGTTTCCACCAGGGTGGCGGCGGTGACTTCATTGCGCACGGAAGCGCTCACTTTGAACATGCCGCCCTTGGCCCAGCTGGTCACTGAAGCATGAGGTGAGTAGGTATACCCCTTTTTCTCGCGGATGTTCATGGTCAGGCGGCTGCCAAAAGCGCCGCCAAAAATGGTGTTGGCCACATCCAGGGCAAACTCATCAGAGTTGTTGGCGGGGGGCATGGGGCGGCCCATATAGATGGTGGACTGCACCGAATGGGGGCGGTCCACCAGCAGTAGCCCGGGGCGTGGGGTTGTTGCCGCGGTTGGAATCCCGGCGGGCGCCTTTTCCGTGTTGGACCAGCCTCCCAGGTGTTTCGTGACCAGTTCTTCCATCTTCCCGGTGGAAAGGTCGCCCACCATGACCAGGATGGCCTGTTTGGGCTGGAAACGCTGACGGTAGGCCTTCACCAGATCGTCCCGGCTGATGCGGCTGATGACTTCGGGCTTTGGATTGACCAAAGCATAGGGGTGGTCGCCAAACAGCTGGCGATAGAACACCTGGTTCAGGTCGTAAGAAGGCTGGGACTTGCTGGCGATGATGTTCTGTAGCTCGTTTTCGATGGCGAGTTTGACTTCGTCTTCAGGAAAGCTGGCATTGCTGGCGGTATCCGCGAGGATCTCCAGCAGCTTGTCCGCGCCTGAAGCCAGTCCATCGATGCCGATATAGGTGATGTCCTTGCCCACGCCCACATCGATATCTGCGCCCAGGGCCTGCAGCTCTTCGGCGATCTGACGGGAACTGCGTTTTTGCGTCCCGGCACTGATAGTGTTGGAGAGTATCTCACTGAGGCCGAAACGATCCCGGGGATCCAAGGCTGATCCGCCTTTTACCGCCAAGTGGATGGAAACAAGAGGCAGCCCCCGGCGTTCAATGAGCCACAGGGTAAGGCCATTGGGCAGTTGTTTCTCCACGACTTGTGGCAGGACCAGGGGTTTATCCGGGCCATAGGCAGGCAGACCTTTGATGGAGGGGGGGTTTTCTGCGGCCCCAGCGCTGCCAGCGCCAAAGAAAAGTATCAGAGTGAGCAGGGTGGTGGTCAGGCGGATAACGCTCATGGTTGCTTCTCCTGCTGGTGGGGGGCAATCTTGCGGTCTATCCAGCTGCGGTTGTTCACGGTCAGATATTTTGCTGCAACGCGCTGGATATCGGCAGGGCTGACTTTCTCTATGAGAGCCGGGTAGCGATTGAGCAGATCGGCGTCGCCATGCAGCAATTGGGTGATAGCCAGGTAATCGGCACGCTGCAGGTTGCGGGCAATACTTTTATAGTAGTCGGCGACCATCTTGGTCTGCACGGCTTTCAGGCGCTTTGCATCCACGCCCTTGCTGGCGATGGCGTTGATGACCTGCTGGATGCTGTTCACATCCTGCACGGCTTCGTGATTGGGCTTGTAGAGCCCAAAGGCCACCATCAGACTGGGACCACCAAAGGTCAGTGGATCCCCCAGGGGCCAGCCCAGGCCGCCGGAGATGGAGAGCATAGTCTGCTTCTCCTTGATGAGTTTTTGATAAAGCAGGCTGGCGTCGCCCCCCATGAGCAGTTCGCCCAGCACAGCCAGAGGGTAATAGTCGGGGCTGTCCGGACCGGGCATCTTCCAGCCGATGGCGATGGCGGGTACGGAGGCGTGTTCGTCCTGTTCTTCACGAAAGCGCTCCTGGGTATTGAGCGGTTCAGCCACATCGGCGTGGGGAGGAAGCTTGGCAGGGGGGATATCGCCAAAATATTTCTTTACCGCTTGATGTACCTGTTCGGGATCCACGTCACCGGCGATGGCCAGTACCGCATTGTTGGGGGCATAGAAGGTCTGATGGAAACGCTTTACGTCTTCGATAGTGGCCTTGTCCAGATCCACGAAAGAGCCGTAGCCGTCATGGGCATTGGCCCATTTGTTAAAGGCCAGAGCTGCCAGGTCAGTCCAGAAGAACAGGCCGTAAGGCTTGTTCTTCACGTTGACGCGGATTTCTTCTTTGACTACATCCCGCTGGTTGTCGAGATTTTCCTTGGAGAAATCCAGGTGGCGCATGCGGTCGGCTTCCAGCCACAGAATGGGTTCCAGAGTTGAAACCGGCGCTGTAGAAATATAGTTGGTGTAATCATAGCGGGTGGAGCCGTTGAGAGAGCCGCCACCGCCCTGGATGATTTTCACAAAACTGCCTTTGGGCGCTTCTGGCGTGCCCTCGAACATCATATGTTCGAACAGGTGAGCAAACCCCGTGCGTCCCTTGGGTTCCAGACGGAATCCCACATGGTAGGCAATGGATAGGCCTATGGTCGGGGAGGAATGATCTTCCGACACCACCAGGGTGAGGCCATTGTCCAGCTTGAAAGTGGTGATGGGTAGAGGGGTGGCTGATACCGCCTGTATACCCAACAGCAGGATGATGGCCATGCTTGTGAGAAAACGTTTCATTTTGATTCTTGTGGTCCCATGTTGTGGATCGTCAATACGAAGTGGCTGCAGAACTAGGACAACTGAATCCGGGGGCGGATGTCGATGGCCCTAAAATAAATATAAGAATATGCTAATATTGCTTGCTGCCAATGCTGGTGCGGATTCTAGCACCTGTTCTCATGGATTTGAAAAATGTCGATCCTGGTCGTTGGATAGCAATTTTCTATCACTCATGAAGATCGATAGTAAATTACTACTTAACAATATAAGTAAAAACTGAAATACTAATGCACAGATGACGAGTTGCAGTATGACATCTGAAACGAACACTTATGTTCCACTAATCGAATTTGGAGAATTATCATGAAAAAAATGATCAAAGTCGCTGCTGTTGCAGCTCTGGTTGCCGCTTCCGCTTCTGCTTCTGCCTGGTGGGGAGGTCCTTGGGGTGATCGTGGTTACGGTAACAACGTATGGGACGACGCCATGGACGGATGGGGCGACGGTTCCGGCGACTTCAGCTTCGGCATGAGCGGTTCTGCCCGCGGTAACGGTTATGGCCGTGGTTACAACCGTTACAACGGCTACAACGGTTACGGTTACGCTCCTTATGGTTATGCTCCGTATGGCTACGCTCCTTATGGCGCACCTGCTCCTTACGGCGCACCTTATGGCGCTCCCGTAGCTCCTCAGGCGCCTCAGGCTCCTGCTGCTCCTGCCAAGTAAATTGGTTGAATCGGGCGCACCCGCGGTATCGGTGCGCCCGGTTGAAGGTGTATGAGTTGGTTCTATTTAGTGATACCGGAGAGAGCAATGAACAAGATAGTTAAAATGAGTATGGCCGCTGTTCTGGTTGCCGCTTCCGCCTCTGCATCCGCATGGTGGGGCAATGGTAACGACTGGAATAATGACGGCATTGGTGATTTCATGGGCGACATGTTTGGCGACATGGATTTCAATTTCAACATGCATGCCCGCGGTGATGGTTATGGCCGTGGTTACGGTGACAACCGTTATTACAATGGTTATGGCTATGCGCCTTACGGCTACGCTCCTTATGCCGCACCTGTTGCCCCTGCTCTGAGTGAAGAGCAGCAGAAAGCCGCCGCTGAACAATATGCCAAGGCAGTCGAAGCCCAACGTCAGGCTGCTGAAGCCTACGCCAAGCAACAGGCTGAGATGTACAAGCAGTTCCAGCAAACGGCTCCTCAGTTCCAGGCGCCCCAGTTCCAGGCTCCCCAGTTTTCCGGCTTCCAGAGCCGTGATGACGTAATGAAGGAGATGGATGCCCGCCGCGCTCAGATGCAGAAAGAAATGGAAGCGCGCCGTGCCCAGATGGAAAAGGAAATGGCGAATATGCAGCGTCCCATGCCTGCTTCTTTCCAGGCTCCCCAGTTTGAGGGATTCAAGAGCCATGAAGAAGTCATGAAGGAAATGGAAGCTCGTCGTGCCGAGATGCAGAAGCAGATGGATGCACGTCGCGCCAACCTGGCCGCCAAGGACTGCAACAAGCTCTGATTTTTCGAGTCTTGGCAGTACAAAAAGCGCTCCCGCAAACCGGGCGCGCTTTTTTTATGTCCAGGGATGGACGGTATGCCGCAGGGAGCCAGGGATGGCGGTGCGGCGGACCAGGGATGGACGGTATGCCGCAGGGAGCCAGGGATGGCGGTGCGGCGGACCAGGGATGGACGGTATGCCGCAGGGAGCCAGGGATGGCGGTGCGGCGGACCAGGGATGGACGGTATGCCGCAGGGAGCCAGGGATGGCGGTGTGCATTGCCCGCAATTGGGAGAAGAACGCTCCATGTGCTCTCCGAGCTTCCTCCATGGCTGAACTGGCCCCGGCTGTGCTACGATAAGAACCGTTTTTCGCTCCTGAAGATATATTTCCATGAAGAAACAAAATACCGTGCAGAAGATTTCGGTCCTCTTTGCCTATCTCTTCTACACATGCGCGATTGCCAGCATTGGCGCCGTGGCCTATTTTTACCAACAGCATGGTGGAAATCATCCAACCGTGGCAGCCTGGTCTGCAGCCATCGTGTTTTTTGTAGGTGGAGGCGTGGTTCTGCATGTCATGGGGCGGGCGGATATCCCTGACTTCAAGATCAAGTAGGAGCCTGGGCTATCAACGGCTATTGCCTGTGATTCATATCTTGAATCCATAGCAGGATATTGAAAAAGCCCTTCCATTGACTTTTTCAACCACGGAAGCGGAAAACGCGGTTTCCCGCTTCTTAATTTCGGAATCATTTGACCCGCATCAAACCGCCTTTGTGTTGTTTGTGACATAAAGCGCCATGCTTCAAAAAACTTCCCTGCCTTCCAGTATCCTTTCGGATAGGGTCAATACTTTTGGCCAGGATTTGTTACGCCGGTATGGAGAACGGGTCCACAAGCTGGCTATAAACGCCGGTTTTACCTGTCCCAACCGTGATGGCAGCAAAGGCCGCGGGGGGTGCACCTTCTGCAATAATGTCTCTTTCAGTCCCAATGCCCGGCAGGAGCCGGATATCGGGGAGCAGTTGCAGGCTGGTCGAAGGGTACTGGCCCGGCGCACTGGGGCGAAGAAGTTCCTGGCCTATTTCCAGGCGTATACCAATACCTATGCTGACGTGGATGACCTGGACAGGCTGTATCGCCAGGCTTTGTCACAGCCTGATGTGGTGGGATTGTCCGTGGGAACACGTCCGGATTGCGTGCCTCCGGCAGTGCTCGATCTGCTCCGGTCCTATCAGGACGAGGGATTTGAGATCTGGCTGGAGCTGGGGCTTCAGTCTGCTTTCGACCAAAGCCTGGAGAAGGTCAACCGTGGGCATGGTTTTGCCGAATACCGCACAGCACTGAGCGCTGCCCATGCCCGGAACCTTCGGGTGTGCACCCATCTCATTGTTGGTTTGCCTGGGGAGACGCCGGACGATTCTCTGCAAAGCCTGCTGCGGGTGCTGGACCTTGGTGTGGAAGGATTGAAGCTTCATCCCCTGCACGTGGTCAAGGGCACTTTGCTGGCAAACCAGTGGCGGCGGGGAGAATACAGCCCCTTGACGATGGATGATTATGTGGATGTCGTGGTGCAAATGGTGGCTCATACTCCCGGGGATGTGGTCTACCATCGTCTCACCGGCACGGCCGAATCCCGGATACTGCTTGCGCCAGGCTGGTGCAACTGGAAATGGCGGGTGCTTAATGCCATCACCCGCCGCCTTGAAATGCTCGACCTGCGGCAGGGAGCGCTTGGCAGCAGTCTGTCCCGCGCCGTCAATTCCCAATAGGAGTCTTGAGATTCATGCAACTCGTATGTCCGGCAGGTAACCTGCCTTCTCTGAAAGCCGCCATCGATGAAGGGGCGGATGTGGTCTATCTGGGCTTCAAGGATGATACCAATGCGCGCAATTTCGCCGGCTTGAACTTCAACGACAGAACTCTGGATCAGGGGCTGGACTATGTGCGCAGCAAGGGCCGGGAAGTGTATGTGGCACTCAATACCTATCCCCGTCCCCAGGGTTGGCAGCGCTGGCAGGCTGCGGTGGACCGGGCGGCAGATATGGCAGCGGACGCCCTTATTGCTGCGGACATTGGCGTGCTGGACTATGCTGCCAGCCGCTACCCGGATCTCCCCCTGCATCTTTCTGTGCAGGGTTCCGCAACCAACTACGAAGCGCTGAAATTCTATCAGGAACGTTTTGGCATCCGCCGGGCGGTGTTGCCGCGGGTGCTGTCCATGCCTCAGGTAAAGCACGTGGCAGAGCATGCTCCCGTGGAAATCGAGGTGTTTGGATTTGGCAGCCTGTGCGTTATGGTCGAAGGGCGTTGCCTTCTGTCCTCTTATGCCGCCGGGCAGTCACCCAACACCCACGGTTGTTGCTCCCCGGCCGGGGAAGTACGCTACCAGGAGACGGCCACGGGGATGGAGACCCGCCTGGGTGGCGTGCTGGTGGACAAGGTGGGCAGGGGAGAGACTGCCGGGTATCCCACCGTTTGCAAAGGGCGGTACGATGCCCTGGACAAGACCTATTATGCCTTGGAAGAACCGACCAGCCTGAATACCCTGGATCTGCTGCCGGAGTTGCTGGCTGCCGGTGTGTCCGCTATCAAGATAGAAGGGCGGCAGCGCAGCCCGGCCTATGTGCGCCAGGTGGCCCGGGTATGGCGCCAGGCCATCGACAGCTGTCTTCGGGACCCACAACATTTTCGTCCGCGTGATGAATGGATGCAGCAACTGGGCGCGGTGTCCGAGGGTCAACAGACCACCTTGGGTGCGTATCACCGCACCTGGCAGTGAGGATGATGTCATGAAGCTGTCGCTTGGCCCTGTTCAGTACTACTGGCCCCGGGAGGATCTGCAGGACTTTTACCGCGAGGTGGCGGATCTTCCCGTGGATATCGTTTATCTCGGTGAAACCGTCTGCTCCAAGCGCCGATTGTTCCGCTACGATGACTGGTTGGAAACGGCGCATATGCTGCGCGAGGCCGGTAAGGAAGTGGTGTTGTCCACCATGGCCCTGCTGGAAGCCGAGTCTGAGCTCAAGACCATGCGCCGCATCTGCGCCAATGGCGAGTTCATGGTGGAAGCCAACGACATGGCGGCGGTGCAGCTCCTGTCGGCCGCGGAGCTGTCTTTTACGACTGGTCCTACGGTCAATACCTACAATGCGGCCACCTTGAAAGTGCTGGCGGATGCAGGTCTGAAGCGCTGGGTACTGCCCGTTGAGCTGGGCCGGGACAGCCTGTCCGGCATCCTGCAGGATGCGCCACAGGGTGTACAGACAGAGGTCTTTGCCTGGGGACGCATTCCCCTGGCCATGTCTGCACGTTGCTACACGGCCCGGGCGTATGATCTGCCCAAGGACGACTGCCAGTACCGTTGCCTGGATCATGCCGACGGCCTGACTCTGCGCACCCGGGAAGGTGAGCCTTTCCTGGCCATCAATGGTATCCAGACCCAGTCGGCTCTCACCTGCAATCTGATTTCCAAGACAGAAGAGATGCGCCAACTGGGCGTCGATGTATTGCGCATCAGCCCCCAGGCCCGGCATACGGGACGCATTGTGCAGGCCTTTTCCCGGGCGCTGGCCGGGGAAGGTGATGCATCAGGTTTAGAGGCGCTCATGCCTGTGGGGGGCTGCGATGGCTATTGGCGGGAACAGGCGGGCATGAATTACTCCCAGGAGCCTTGAGTAGGTTTCGAACGCCATTCTGTAAGATGGCAGCAGCCCTTTTGTAGTCCTGATTCCCGGGAAAGCCGTGGAAAAAGCCTCTTTCCCCGTCCGACAGTTCCCATGCACCACTGGCTAGCCCATGGTCACTGTCCCAGCAGTAATTCTATACTTGCATTCCAACATATTGATGTAACGAAAGTTTTCTGTTTCACACGGCAGGTTTGGCTGATAGTGCCTAGAAGGTTTGGATCTGTGATTTTGGTCAGAACTGATGATAGTAATCTGCTGGCTGGGTGTTATCTTTTTTCTTAACGCAACCCCAAATAACAGCCTGACAGGCTTCCAGACAAGGTCTGTCGGCGGATTTGAAAGGAGCAGCCGGGCAATCGCTGCCCGGAACGATAGTTCAAGGAGAAAGACATGACTATACAAATCGTTACAGTTAGCAGTGTGCTATTGCTGGCCGCCTTCAGTCAGGGCTTGATGGCAGATCATCAGGCACATTCCCCGGGTCTTGATGCATGGTCCGCGGACCGGATCTACCATCCCAGCGAAGCGCAACTCCAGAGGGAGTCCCGAGGACAGGTGACCATTTATGATGGTTTCACGGACATGGAAGTGGAAAAAGCGCTGGATCACGGCTTCCATCGCATGCAGAGCATGATGTTTACCCGGGTAAAAATCACAAAGGATGGGCAAGAGGTCATTGATGAAAGCACCGGAGAAGCCGCTACGGAAGATGATGGTTGTGATGACTAGGTCGAGCATAGAATCCTGGAATTGACTCGCAAGGAAGCAGGGTGGGTTCATTCGGGGAGCCTCTGGTGGCACCAGGGTCTTCAATGGCTTGCCATTACTGTATCCGGGCATGCTGGGAAAGATGTCCTATACTTTTTTGAAATAGGGAAAACCCATTGCAGTGAAGCCCGCCGTACCGCTTCAGGAAAAGGATGCCAGTCATCCGGAGGTACACATGAATATCGACATGCTCTCCTTCAGGGAGACGTTACACAGGATTCCTTTCTCTGAAGATTCGTGGAATGACCTGATTGGACTGATCAAGTCCAGCACCGACAGCGAAGCGGGAATCATGATGATCACGCGGGATCAGGATCATGACATTCTCAAAAGCCATTCACCGGATTTTGAAATGTCCCAGGAAGTGCGCTGTGAATTTGAAGAGAGTGAATGGTTTACCGCTGCATTGCCGGAGCGCTGGCCCGCCAACTATCTGGGAAAAGGTGTGGTGCTGGGTACGGATATTGTTTCCCAGGAGAAGATGCGTACAACCCGTTTCTATCAGGAGGTACTGAGTACCCTGGGACTGGAATACCTGATGGCGGGGATTTCCCTATATGGGGAGGACTACCGTACCCTGCTGAAGTTTTTCCGAAGCTCAAAGCAGGACAATTATTCCGGAGACCAGGTGTTGCAGCTGGCCGTGCTCATGCCGGAAATTCGGCAGATGATGCGTTTTACTGAACGGCTTTATGAGCGTCTGATCGTGGAAACGGCGGAAAGCCGGGCCAATGCGCCAAGGGGAGGCGCCACCATTATCATCGATGAGCAGGGCAAGATCGTTCAGGCCAATGAGCAGGCCGAGGCGCTTCTGGAGCAGGGACAGATACTAGATGCCCATGACTGGCGCCTGTGCGCGGCTTCCAACGGTGACAACCACACCCTGGAGCGTCTGATGGCCTCCGCATTGGGGAAGGAAGGGCAGGCGGTTCAGGGATGTTCTCTGGTGGGGGAAGGCTCCGATTCGGGTGTTCATCAACTGCTGGCCCTGCCTGTGCCTCTTCAAGAGCCGCCGTTTCCCTGGATGGATGCCTTGCGGGTGGCCGCGATTGTCATCATCGACCCCCTGCGCCAGGTCACTGTGGACCATGGCATCCTCCGCGCACTGTATGGGCTCACCCCGGCCGAAGCATCTCTGGTCAATGCCCTGGCTAACGGTATCAGGCCCGTCCAGTACGCGGCACGGATCAGCCGCTCGGTGGCCACTGTGCAGTCGCAGCGTCAGTCGGTATTCAAGAAGATTGGCGTGGGCAGCCAGTTGGAGCTGATGCGCGTGTTGCGGGAGCTAATGACTGCTTTTGAAAGAGAGCCCGCCGTTCCGTCCGCTGTGCGGGATTCATGAATCCCCGAGCGTTTGCGGCTCCCCGGGCCTGCCCAGCAGCCTGCTGAACTGACTGGCGATCCGGTGCAGGGGATCGGGAAGCAGGTCTTCCTCCAGGGAGTAGAGGAGATTCTTGATCTCCAGACCCAGTTCCGTGTCTCCCTCCAGCTGCAGGCGGCGCTGGAAGAACAGGGTGTCCGGATCTTCTTCGTTCAGTGCCAGGAGCAGAAACTCCCGGGCATCGCCACCGAAACGCACGTCTTCCTGGGCTCCCCTGGGCGCTGCGGCCAGTTTGCCGTTGCGCAGGGTGAGGCGGTAGTCCAGCGCCAGATCCATGACCTCGATACGCAGCACGCGATCCTGGAGGAAATCCAGTTCACCATTGGCGATGGGATCTGCCAGCAGGCGGTTCAGGATCAGGGTCAGCCCCCGGGAATGCAGCCTTACGGGCAGCAGCTTTCCCGGCAGGCGCAGCAATGCCCCGGCAGAGGGCGGGGAAAATGGCATGGGCAGTCGTGTAATCATGGCGCAAGTTTGCCACGTCTGTCCCGGTTGCCATTTGAGGAACGTCAAGGAAAGGCTCTAAAGGGGCGGGGAAGATAGGCGCCCATATTACTCAGGAGTGTTCCAATTATGTCTTTACAGATTGGCGAACCGCCGGTCATGCGCAGAACCGGGCGCTTCGCGCTCTTTGCCCTGGGCTTCCGTCCCTTTTTTCTTGCCGCAGGTATTTCTGCTCTGGTGCTCTTGGGCCTGTGGCTGGCTCTGTGGCAGGGGGTGGTGCCTGCCGGGGGGTATTTCACTCTGGTGGAATGGCATGCCCATGAAATGCTGTTTGGCTATGCTGCTGCGGTGATAGCGGGTTTTCTGCTCACGGCGGTCAAGAACTGGACAGGAATGGCTGTGCCCGTGGGGCGTACGCTGGTGATGCTTTCTCTGGTATGGCTGCTGGCGCGCCTGATGGTGGTTACGCCGGGATTGCCGGCTCCCCTGGTGGCCCTGGTGGATCTGGCTTTCATCCCCCTGGTGGGCTGGTCGTTGTGGCGGCCGCTGTGGTACGGACAGAACAAGGTCAACCGCATGTTCCTGCTGATTTTTGCTGGCATGACTCTCGCCAATCTGCTGGTGCATCTGGACGTCCTTGGCGTGAGCAGAGGTTTGTGGCCCCGGGGCGTCTATCTGATGGTGGATATGGTGTTGCTGGTGCTGTTGCTGGTGGCTGGCCGGGTGGTGCCCTTCTTTACGGAAAAAGCCGTTCCTGGCGCGCGCTCGCAGGTACGCCCCTGGGTGGAGAAGGCAACTTTCGTGACCATGGTCGCGGCGGCCCTGGTCGAACTGGCATGGCCTCATGGCCCCTTGGGCGGTGCGTTGCTGTTGCTTGTGGCCCTGGTACAGGCCATACGCCTGGCCGGATGGTATAACAACGGCATCTGGCAGGTGCCTATACTTTGGGTGTTGCATACGGGGTACGCCTGGCTGGTGCTGGGGCTGGCCCTGCGGGGGCTGGCCGGTTTCGACCTGCTACCCTACGCGGTCGCCCTGCATGCCATCACTGTTGGCGGTATTGGCGTGCTCACCTTGGGCATGATGTCCCGGGTGGCCCTGGGTCATACAGGGCGCAACATCAATGATACCGGCCCGTTGATGCCCATTGCCTTTGCTCTGCTCAATCTGGGGGCGGCCGTAAGGGTAGGGGGGCCTTTGTTCATGATGGAGAAGTTCAACCTGTGGATCAATATCGCAGGGGGGCTTTGGATACTGGCCTTCCTTGCATTTGTTCTGGTCTATACGCCGATACTCATCCGGCCGCGCGTCGATGGCCGACCGGGTTAAATGCCTGTACTGCGGGAAAGAGATTCCCGCGGATGTGGCGCACTGTCCTCATTGCGGGGCGGTGTCGCATTTTCAGGAGAAGGGTTATCGGGCGGGAGCGCGCAGGCGTTTTGTAATCTGGTTCGTGCTGCTGGTGATTCTCTGCGCGGTCATGGTCGTCTGGCTGCCAAGATGAGGATTTCTGACGTCTGAGCTCTTCATTTTCCGTAGGTCGAGCTTGAGTTCCACAACAACTGCCGCCGGGAATTGTCGGACTGAAGTCCCGCCTAACCGTCTGGGATGGTATGGTTTCTCAATGCCATTCAGTTCAGCCGGTTCAATCCATATAGCGCCGCTACCCGATAGGCTTCCGCCATAGTGGGGTAGTTGAAGGTGGTTTCGGCAAAATAGCGCAGGTTGTTGCCTTTGCCTGGCTGAGACATGATGGCCTGGCCGATATGGATGATCTCTGCCGCTTCCTGGCCAAAACAGTGGATGCCCAGGATTTCCAGGCTCTCGCGGTGAAAGAGAATCTTGAGCATGCCCGTGGTATGGCCGGATATCTGCGCCCGGGCCAGGTTCTTGAACTCCGCCCGTCCCACTTCGAAGGGTACGTTCTGCTGGGTCAGCTCGGCTTCCGTGCGTCCCAGGGAGCTGATTTCGGGGCTGGTGTAAATGCCTGTGGGTACCTCGTCCACCAGGCGCCAGTCCACTTTTCCTTCGGCAATATAGCTGCCCACGAAACGCCCCTGATC
>Ga0256832_1000558_pt1 | contig 24455 bp, 23 predicted proteins | sample 134614metaG_FD_190534 | JGI IMG/M metagenome (GOLD analysis project Ga0256832, IMG submission 190534) | Hydrothermal vent microbial communities from Lau Basin, Pacific Ocean - 134-614 | ecosystem: Environmental > Aquatic > Marine > Hydrothermal vents | place: Pacific Ocean: Lau Basin | collected... | reverse complement strand
GCCTTATCCAAATTGGTGAAAGCTTTGCAGCAGATAATTTACGATGATCAGGGAGCTGATTATAACACCCGCGCCACCAACCGAAAGATAGGATAGTCGTTTGGCACTCCAGCTTCTGCGGTACTTACCATAAATAAAAATACCATAGATACTCCAAATCAGATAGGAGACCACTACCTGAGGATCGAAATGCGCCAAATCGGGAAAGGCCTCCTTACGCCACAGGATACCGGTAACAATAGTCACCGAAAGAAGAATAAAACCGATGATGCCGGACAGATAGCTGAAACGGCTCAACTCTTCCAGGGAAAACGAGATTTGATAAATAAAGCCGAAACGCGCCTTTTTTAAACTGTGATACAGAACCAGATAAATAATACTGAACAGGGTGCAGATAAAAAGAGCGGAATAGGCCACCACCACGCTGGAAACATGAAAGAGAAACATCGGTTCCTGTAAAACCTCATCCACCGGAGCGCTCAGGTCGATCAAAAAAGCGGAAAGAAATTGCAAAAAAAACAGGGCGATAAAGATAAACATACCCGTGGTGATCACTTTGAGCTTTCTTTCCAACAGCCAATAGAGCAAGGCGATAAACAATGCGGAAAGGGACAGCAGCTCCCCGGGGGTGGTGACCGGAAAATAGTGTTTGTAAACGGCCAGAAGTGCCGTATACAGCAGGTGTATCACAAGGGTGACCGTAAACAGCGTGGCGGATATGCGCGTGATCCTTTTCTCACGGTTTACTACCAGCAGGGCATACAGCCAAATCAAAACGGCATACAATACCGGTAAAATGATGGTTATAAGTTCCAGAAGGTTTCTCATGGTCTGTCTTTCCAAAAAAAAGGTATTTTAAAATTTATTCCTATCTCTTCAATTTTCGTGCCTAAGCCGTAACACCGGGAAGAAAACGTCTATCTGGAAACAGCAGGGAGGGGCGGGAAGAAAAAATGCATTATCCGTTCGGATAACTTCAGAGTCACTACGGCCGTAAACAATATATTTTCAACAACTTACACCGACAGATATTTTATGAGCAGGAAATAATTACGGTTATCAGGCAAATGGGAACGAGCAGCAAAAAATAAAGCGGTTTTTTATCGGGTGGTTTCATATTTCATAATGAAACAATTTAATTTCAATATGAAACGCTGTAAAAAATGGCGGAAAAGAGGGGTAACGCTATAAGCATGCTCTCAGAGAATATTATTCCGGGGTCAGAGCGGTAACATTTTTATTACGGCCGTTCAGATAATAATACCAAAGCCCGGCGGATATTATTCCGGCCATGTCGGCCAGCCAATCCATGGTATCGGCAACCCGACCGGGGACCAGGGATTGATGCCATTCGTCCAGCAGGGCGAAAAGAGCGCCACCGGCCAGGATGATCAGCCACTTTAGCGGCAGGGATATTTTTTCCAAATCATACATGCCCCGGGTCATAAGCCAACCCAAAACAAAAAAGATCAAAAAGTGAATAAACTTATCCATCCCGGACGGCAGTTTCACCAACAGGGTGGAAGTCATGGCCGACTGGATGGTAATCAGGATCATCATCGTCACCCAGGGCAGTTGTCCGTTAAGCAGTTTAATTAATCGATCCATGCTTTTTTAATCCATAATTTGTATATTTAAAAATAGCCCGTATCCGTTTGGCCGGCATTGACCCGTGACAAGAACGTACCAAATATCAGACCAAAGGTGAAAATAAAAATTCATGGTTTGACATTGGCCCGGCCAGACAATAAATTTCCCGGCTGATCGGAGAAGAAATGTCTGAAAAGATTGAGTTTGAACATACGGAACGTTTTCCTAGTTCCATTGAGTATCTGGACAAAATTGAGAGCATCTCAACGCAAATCGCTCATGAGGCCGGTTTTAATGATTCCACCGTGGATGATATCTCCATTGCCCTGACGGAACTGGTTAACAACGCCATCCACCACGGCAACAAGGATGATATTTCCAAAACGGTAACCGTAAAGTTTACACGAACGGGCAAGGCTTTGACCATCTCTATCCGCGATGAAGGATCCGGCTTCAAAATGGAGGCCCTGAACGACCCCTTGCATCCTGAGAATCTGCTGGCCGACAACGGTCGCGGTATCTATCTGGTAAAAGCGCTGATGGATGATGTTTCTTTTAATTTCCGGGATGGCAGCACGGAAGTCATAATATCCAAAAACAGAAAATTAAAATGAACACTCAAAAAACCGTTGTCGTCGCCATGAGCGGCGGCGTAGACAGCTCGGTCGCCGCGGCCCTGTTGAAAGATCAGGGATATCGCTGCATCGGCATTACCATGAAATTGTGGGACTATGAATTGGTGGGAGGCAACCTTAACCATGAAAGCGGCTGTTGCTCACTGGATTCCATCAACGACGCCCGCATGGTGTGCGCCAAGCTGGACATGCCCCACTATGTTTTAAATTTCAGCCGGGACTTTCATGACGGCGTGGTATCCAATTTTATCAATGAGTATGTGCAGGGCCGCACACCCAATCCCTGCGTTCAGTGCAATATAAAGATCAAGTGGAAGTCGCTTTTTGAAAAGGCGGCCGAACTGGGCGCCGACTATATCGCCACCGGTCACTATGCCCGCATACGTTTTAATGAAGATAACGGTCGTTATGAACTCTATAAGGGACAATATGACCGGAAAGATCAATCCTACGTTCTTTGGGGCACCAAACAGGAAAACCTGGCAAAAACCCTTTATCCCGTGGGTGAATTTACCAAGGCCGAGGTCCGCCAACTGGCGGAAAAATACGGACTGCGCACCGCCTCCAAAAAAGAAAGCCAGGAAATCTGCTTTGTACCGGATAACGACTATAACCGTTTTCTGAAAAAGGTTGTCCCCGGCCTGGAAGAGAAAGTGAAGGATGGCGATCTGGTAACGACAGACGGGAAAAAGGTCGGCAAGCACAAAGGATATCCATTTTTCACCATCGGCCAGCGTCGCGGCATCGGCACCGGCTTTGGCAAGCCGATGTATGTCATCGAAACCGAGCCCAAAACCAACCGGGTTGTCATCGGTGAAGCCCGTGACCTGATGCACACAAGTTTTATGCTGCATTCGATGAACCTGATCAAATATGCCTCCCTGCCGGAAGCGGGTCTGAAGGCAACGATAAAAATACGCTATAACGACCCGGGAAAAAGCGGCCGGGTTTATCCGGCGGGCGGCGGACAGGCGCGTGTAGTTTTTGACGAACCGCAAAAAGCCATCACCCCCGGTCAATCTGCCGTTTTTTATGAGGATGACTGTGTTCTGGGCGGTGGTATCATCGATCATATTATAAAAGAGTAGCCATGTCCATTACCTCCGGTAAAAAAAAGATCACCGCCCCCGATATCATCAGCATGAAGAAGGATGGTGAAAAGATCGCCATGCTCACCGCCTATGACGCGCTCATGGCCGGGCTCGTCGATCAGTCCGGCGTCGATATTATTTTAGTGGGGGATTCCGCGGGCATGGTTATGGGTGGCAGGGAAAACACCCTTTCGGTAACGATGGAAGAAATGCTGCACTACACCCGCGCCGTTCACAGTGCGGTAAAGCGGGCCCTGCTGGTGGCGGACATGCCTTTTCTCAGTTATCAGCTTAACCCGGAACAGGCCCTGAAAAACGCGGGACGTTTTTTACAGGAAGCCGGCGCGGAAGCGGTAAAGATCGAAGGCGGCGCGCCCATGGCCGACACGGTGCGGCGACTGGTATCGGTCGGCATTCCCGTGATGGGGCATTTAGGCCTGACCCCGCAATCGATGCATCAGCTCGGTGGCTACAAGGTTCAGGGCCGGGAGAGCGATAAGGCGGAAGAATTATTACGTGACGCGCGGATATTACAGGAAGCCGGTGTTTTCAGTCTTGTTTTGGAAAAAGTGCCGGCAAGTCTGGCCCGGGAAATAACCGGAGCGGTAAGCATTCCCACGATCGGCATCGGCGCCGGGGTGCATTGCGACGGCCAGGTGCTGGTCACCCACGACATGCTGGGTCTGTTCCGCAAATTCCGGCCGAAATTTGTGCGCCGCTACGCCGAGTTGGGCGACGCCATGGAAGAGGCGGTCAAAAACTATGTTTCCGATGTAAAATCCAATACCTTTCCCGATGACTCCGAAAGTTATTAAGACCATCGCCGCGATGCGCCGCCAATCCCGTCAATGGCAGCGTGAAGGCCGGAGCATTGCCTTTGTCCCCACGATGGGTTTCCTGCATGAGGGACACCTGAGCCTTATCCGCAAGGGCCGTGAACTGGCGGACGTTTCCGTGGTCAGTATTTACGTAAATCCCACCCAGTTTGCGCCGGGCGAAGACCTGGACAAATATCCCCGTGATTTTGAGCGGGATATCCGCTTGTGTGCCGAAGAACAGGTCGATGTTGTTTTTTTTCCCTCAAACGAAGAGATGTATCCCGGGGGCTACCAAACCTTTGTGCTCAATGAGAGTCTGAGCGACAAGCTTTGCGGCCGCACCCGCCCGACGCATTTTAAAGGGGTAACGACCATCGTGGCCAAGCTGTTCAATATCGTGGACGCGGACTATGCCCTGTTTGGCCGCAAGGATGCCCAACAGGCGCTGATTATCCGCAACATGGCCCGTGATCTCAATTTTCGTACCGAAATTATAGTCGCACCGATTGTGCGGGAGCCCGACGGGCTGGCCATGAGTTCGAGGAATAAATATCTCAGCCCCGCACAACGGCAACAGGCGCTGGTTTTGAACGAAAGCCTGCGCCGGGTGGAGGCCTTGTGGCGGGAAGGAGAACGGGACCTCGACCGGCTGAAAAAGGAAATGGCGACAGCCATAGAATCCCGGCCGGAATGTCGCGTGGATTACATCTCTTTTGTCGACGCCGACACCCTGGAGAACGCCGGGGATGATTCAAAAAAAATATTGCTGGCCCTGGCTGTTTTTGTCGGCAATACCCGGCTTATCGACAATACCCTGCTGCAGCGATAAGTCAGCGACGGCTCTTTCGGATTAGCTTTCCTTTTTTTTAAATTCCAGACTCAGGGAATTGATGCAGTAACGCAATCCGGTGGGTTGGGGGCCGTCGGGGAACAGGTGACCGAGATGGCCGCCGCAATGGGGGCAAAGCACCTCCACCCGCCGCATGCCGTGACTCCGGTCTTCGGCCGTGGCCACGGCTTCCCCGGAGAGGGGCTTAAAAAAACTGGGCCAGCCGCTGCCGGAATCATATTTTGCATCCGATGAAAAAAGGGCCTGCCCGCAGGAAGCGCAATGATAAGTGCCCTTCTCCGTATTATGATAATAAGCGCCGCTAAACGGGGGTTCCGTCCCTTTATTAAACAAAATATTCTCCTGTTGCGGAGTGAGTTTTTTCCCGGCCATGACCGATTCCTTTTTCACAAATGTTAAAATCTGTTGATGATACCGAAATGCAGCTTGGCGTCACCAAAGCTGTCCCCCTGCCCCAGTCCGAAGTCCACAGCCATGATCCCCAGGGCGGTTTGCATGCGGATGCCCAGCCCATAACCGTATAAGACATCCACCCCGTTACGCCCGCCTTCATCGAAATGATAGGCCGCCCAATCGTTAAAAACAAACAGACGGGTATTTTTTCCAAGGATCAGACGGTACTCCAGGTTCATCCAGCTCACCTTGTCACTGCGAAACTGGTTTTCACGATAGCCGCGGAGAGACTTGCTGCCGCCAAACCAGAACATATCGGTAATCTGTACCCGTCCGCCGCTCACCTGGTGGGCGGTCAGGGCCAGGGCCAGCACCTGTTTTTTAAACAGTTCGTAATACCATTCAAAACGGAGAGAAACGGTTTCCAGTCTTTCCTTAACGGCAATGCTGTCTTCACGGAGTAGAAATCCGGGGCCATAGTTGTTTTTCAATCCCAGACCATAGCTGTTTTTAAAATAGAGCCCGGAACGGGGATTTAACAGATAATCCCGGGTATCGTACACCACACCGATGGTAAAGTCATGCTGGGAAAAGCGCACCAGCCGGCGGCTCACATTGGCCACGGAATCGGGCAGCACCACCCGCCGCCCGTAACTAAGTGCAACGCGCAGGTTTCGGAACAGGCGGTAGCTGGCATTGATATCCCCTTTCCATTCCAGATAGCTGCTGTCGCGTACGGTACGTTCGATCCCGCCTTCCAGATTTAAGGGATAGCCCGCCACCCAGGGTTCCATATAACGCATCCAGAAGTTTTCCGACACCTCTTCCGGCCGTTCCCAATGCACCGCCAGGCGTCGCCCCGTGCCAAAAAGGTTATTAAAGCGGATATTAAACAATCCGGAGAAATAGCCTTTTTTTCCATCCACGGTTCCGCCGGGCGGCACATAACCGGCGACACCGTCAAAGGTGGTGGCCTGGCCCTCTTTAACCTCTATCAGCAATTCATAACGCCCCTCCGGGGTGATGCGTACCTGGGGTTCCTTTACGGACTCAAACAGTTGTAAACGCTCCAGCCGGCGCTTTATGGCGCTGAGTTCCGAGCGGCTGTATATCTGCCCGGGCTGAATATCGACCTCACGCAGCACCACCCGGGCATTGGTATAACTGTTCCCGCTTACCGCCACGCCGGAGAGGCGCACCCGCTCGTTTTCATGGATATGCACGTCCAGATCAATACGCCCTCTCTCCTGCGAAAGGGTCCGCATATGGCCGACGGGGTCAATCTCGGCAAAGGCGAAACCGGAATCGGCGGCAATGCTCAGCCACTCCTTAAAAAGCTGCTCCAGTTCCTTTTCGTTGTACACGGAACCCGTATCCGCCTCAAAGCTATGGGTGTAGCTCTCAACGGCAAGGGAATCGCTAAAAAGGGTCACCTTACCCAAATAGATCCGGGACCCGGCCCCGCCGAAAAGATGCAGATTGACCCCTTTGTCGCTTATCCGTGTCCCGATTCGGCTGATACCGGCATAGAGCCAGCCGCGGGCATGGAAGGCCTTTTCCATTTTACTTTTGTAAGAGGCCAGCGCCGAGGTATCCAGACGGCCGCCCATACTCAGGCCGGCAGCCCGCAGCAGCTCCCCGGCCGGGATCACCCGCAGGGAACTGTCCATGGTCAGACCTGTCAGGGTCAGCGATACGCTTTGCGCTTTGGGTGCAACGACAAAGAGAACAAGCCAAAGCAGGCTATGGTACAGTTTTTTTGAAGTGTGCATGATCATGATAATAATTCGACAGGAGCAAGTGTACAATGAAATAAGATAGAAAAAAAGGTGAAAAAAAAGAAAGCGGTTCACGGAGGCGTCATGAATAAGCCCATGATCCGCCGGAAGGCCGGGCAAGGGCCTGCCGGCGGAAGGGCAAGGGTCAGGACAATTCTTTTAACAAGGCATCTACCCTGGCCCGTACCGGACTTTTGGGATGTTCCTTTTGCAGCTTTTCCAGTTCCGCGCGCGCCTCGGCGGCCTGTCCGTTCTCCTTCAGACAAAGGGCCAGCTTAAAACGTGCCGGGAAATAATGTCCGTTAACATCAAGGGCCTGGCGGTATTGTGCGATGGCCTTTTCCCAATCGGCTTCCTGGCGCGCAACATCCGCGGCCAGCTCAAAGCTTATCAGGGAGCGGGGATTCATTTGCACATATCTTTCCGTCGCTTCCCAGGCTTTACCCGCTTCATTCTGCTCCAAAAAGAAACGTGCCGAACGCAATAGCACTTCCGGATCTTCCTCACACATGGCCGCTGCCTGGCCGAAGGCTTCCATGGCCTGATCCTTCTCTTTTCTTTTGCTGTGATATATCCCTTGCATTAACCGGGCGTGGGACCCGCTGACCCGGGAGGTTTTTTCAATCAGCTCCAGCGCTTTGGATTCATCGCCACCGGCAACACCGGGGGAAAAAAGATAAAACATAAACAAGCCCTGGAGCGCATCCAGATTGGCATCATCGAGTTCCAGGGCCCGGGTAAAGGCCTTTTTAACCTTGGGCAGTAAAAGGGCGCCTTTCACGGCACCGGAATGTTGCGCTTTTAAACCCAGGGCTTGCCCCAGTAAGGCATAGGCCCGGCTTTGGCCCTCATCCTGCCGGAGGAGTTCCTCGCACAGGCGAATGGCTTCATCATATTGATCCCGCTTAAATGAGACCAGTGCCGTATAGTAAAGCCGTTGTTTTTCATCGGCGGAAGCCGTTTGCAAAGCTTGCAGCGCCTCATCAAAAGCCCCGCCGCGGATTTTTTGTTCTACTTCGTTTAAAGGCGACATATCTCCTCCCTGATTGATTTATGGTTTAAATTTTGCAATCGTTGCTTTATACTGCCTGTCCGATATATAACGGTACTTTTTCAATTTACTTACAATCCATCTGCATTTCCACATTAACCAACGATTTTTTGAATTCACTTTTACCGATAGCGGTCGTGGAATTATGGCCGTTAAACGGATGATCTGTTCCAGGTCAAGACCGGAAACATGACGTTTGAAATAAAACCGTGAAGCGGCCTCCACACCAAAAATCCCCGGCCCCAGTTCAATAACATTCAGATAGAGATGAAAAATACGGTTTTTGGAAAGATGCTTTTCCAGCTCCCGGGCAATAAAATATTCCCGTATCTTTCGCCAATAGGATTTTTCGGTTGACAGATACAGGTTTTTAGCCAATTGCTGGGTTATGGTGCTGCCCCCCCTGACCACACGGCCCCGGCGCCAGTTTTTACGGAAGGCGTTCAGCATCTCTTCGGTATCTATCCCCTCATGCCGGTAAAAGGAAGCATCTTCGGTAATACGTACCGCTTTTTTTAGCAAATCCGGAATTTCCCTGAAGCGCACCCAATATTGACGCTTGCGCCATTTTTTTCCGGCAGCCGCTGCCTGTGCCTTGCGCAGCTCCATCATGGCCGTGGTTTCGGGGTTCTGTCTGACCAGCACCTCCACATCGGGCAGGGTAAGCAGGATGTACACGTAAAACGCCAAAGCCGTTGCCAGAATCATGGCCAGAGTAACGATTCCGCCCCAGGCCAGGCGGGCTTTTATGGAGGCATCCCTCCACCATAATGATAATCTTTTCATAGCGATGGCAAACTATTCATTGTTCCGTTGGACTCCAAATCAAATTTTGCTTAGGTTTCCATTAAATAAATGATCAGGCCTGTCATAAACGGAAAAGATTTTCACAGCTCATGAATCGCTTTAATATTGAAGTCCGGCTCAAATGCACCATTAAGCGCCATCATTTGGATTTGCTTTTTTCCTTTTTAAAACCTTTCGGCTTTAATCAAACCGATATTCAGGCCAACCCGCAGGGACTAAAACTGCTAAGCCATTATCTGACGGATCATGAGCATCCCGAAGTGCGTTATGATCACACGCCTCTTTTGAAACATCTGCTGATCAAGAACATTCATCAAACCACGCAGGTATTTCTTCCGATACTCTTTTGCCGGCGCAATTACTTCAAACAGCATAAATCCTGGGGTTATCCCATTATTCATTTTATGGATGAACAGCCGGAAATATATCCGATTTCCACCGCCGATACGCAATTCCACCGCGTGCTGGGTTATCCCGAAGACATTGCGGCGATCATTGTTCTGCGAGAGGCCGAAGCGGGCACCAAGGCTAAAAACATAATCCGTCAGTTAAACCGGGAAAGCGGACTGCTGGAGTTTAACATAGCCCGGCCCTTCAACGGTTCGGTGGTGATATTGCGCAAAATGTATCTCTATTATGACCACGGCCTGCGCTACCATGTGAACATCCATGATGAGTTCCTGTTAAAACACCACATCAAAAAGATTTATGAATTTATAAATCCCGCCCAGTTCCGGGGTGCCTGGATTGATGCGGATACTTTTTTTATGCAGGATACCTTTCTCTCCTACACACCGGAGATTAGCCGCAACTACAATCGCCTGTCCGATGAGAGGCTGCTGCATGACTGGGCCCGATTTTTGGTACAGTTTCATCACAAGGAAGTTACCCGCAATGCACGTCTGACTCAAATGTATAAAAGCTATCTTAACGGAATTTTGCTGCCGAAGATGAATTACATTCATACCGAATGCGGGTTAAAATCCTCGGCAAACAACCCCTTTTTATCGGAAAACCTCCATGCGGGCAAAACCGTTTATACTGTTGATGACAGCGCTTTCATCTATCACCGGCCCTACTATTTTGACATTCAGGTCTCCCTGAAAAGGTTAAAAAGTTTTATGACCTTCCATGATATAAAGCCTTTAACCGCCGGTTTCGGAGATTTTTTGAATATTAAATTTTCTTTCCGGGAAAAAGCGGTTTTTTCCCTGTTGCTCAAGTTGTGGGGGGTGGACCGTTTTGAGAGCCTCCTAACCATGGATCCCGAGAACCTGGCTTTTATGGAACGTATCCTTCAGGAAGACAGCGTGGTGGGCCGTGATCTGAAACTGTTTCAGGATATGCAGAATCATCTGCACCGCTTTGTGGAAAAAACGGAACCGCTCAGCAAGGTGCTGGTACTCTTCCCGGATGAGGACGAGGACTGGTCGCACCTGTTTCGCCTGGTGGAAGCCCTTGAGCAAACAACGGTGGAATATGACGTCATCAGCCTGAACCACTTTCTGCAAGTGCGCCCGGAGCTGTCCGGGGACGGTTCCTTCCGTGTGGACGGTCAGCATTACGCCATGCTTGTTCTACCGGGCATCCGGCACCTGCCGATGGAAGCGCTGGTAAAAATCAACGATCTGCATCAGGCGGGAGGCAAACTGATAACCATGGGGCGCCTGCCCGAAAACCCGGACCGGGATCAGGAGCTGTATAAGGCCATTCATAACACCCTTTGGCTGGACAGGGAAATGGACCGGGCCCTCTATTTTAAAAAATCGCCAAACAACGGATTCAGCTACTTTATCAGCGACGGACAGGCCCTGGCCCATATCCTCCATAGCAACACGGCCGGTCAATACCTGAAATGGGAAACGTTGCCGGCAGGCTTGAAGTACTTTGAACGCCGCCTGGGCAAAAAACGTTTTTTACTTTTTTTAAATCTAAGCGCCCGGGAACAGGAGTTTCCCGGTTTTCAACTGGCACAGACCTGTACCATAAAGCTTTTACATGCCACACAGGAAGCGGCGTTAAAATTTATTAATGCCTTCCGGCTGGAAAAAGGAGCACAAAAGCTGCCGTTTAAAATCCCCGAATTCAGCTTTATACTTTGTGAGGTGCTGGCGGACAATGAGAAACACAGGGTTCGCAGCCATATACAACCGGTGGAAAGCAACGACTGGTACGTTGAGATCGACGGACAAGAGCAGCTATCCCGTTTGGGCGATCGCAGCGTGGAAGCCCCCTATAACTGGAAACCGGTAACCTATTCCAAGGTGGTGGAAATCGACGGGAAACAGCTTGAGGGCAACCGGGTTTTTCTAAAGCTGGGTACCGTTTACGACTGGTGTACCATAAGGATCAATGATAAAAAAGATATACATTGCTTTTCGCCCCCGTTTGAGGTGGATATCACCCCATGGGTCAAAGCGGGTACAAACGGCCTGACCATCAGCATCGGGCATCGTCTGTCAAACCATATGGCCGTGGCCGCGCAACAGGAACACACCATCGTTCCCGTTACCCCATACGGATTGATCGGGCCTGTGGAAATTGCCTATCGCGCCATCGGCTCAATGAATTAATCCCGGGCCCCTTCGGATATCCATACACGGATTCCTTCGATTTCCTTATCCGTTAAGGGAGCGCGGTTCAAAGAAATGGGCGGCTGACGTTCAAAACCGGCATAGTTCGGCTCGGTAATAATCAGATAGAGCGGAGCCTGGGTTGGCGTGCGCCGGTGCACCTCGGGGTCAACCAGGGGGCTGTTAAGGCCGGGTATGACATGGGAAATGAATACTTCCTTTGTGGTGAAAAAAAGCAGGTTGTCCGGGTTTTCGGGTGAATGACAGTTGGAACCGAAACCGCATTTGCCGTTAAAAAGAGGTTGCAGGTCTTTATAATAACTTACATTCTTATCCGGTATATCATAATCGGTCAAATAGGGCGCCGTGCCCTGATCGTTGCATTTAACGCTCATAAACAGAATGAAAAAAAGAACTGTAGCAAAAAAAATGATCTGTTTCACAGGGACCTCTCTCTGTTTTTGTTATAAAAATACAGTACCGTTCGCCCGGGAAGAAAAGTACGGTAATTTTTAATAATATTCATAAACAATGGCGTGATAATATATTATTAACTCTGATAATATGTCGTGTGATTATTCATTTTAAAGACATATTTGTTCCTTAAGTAAAGAAAAAACAATCCTCGACGAAGATGAGGGCCAAGCAAAGAATCGCGCCTGCCGGTATGGATTTAATCGTCAAAACAGATATAGGGATTATGAACAAAGAGACGCCACTTAAAGTACTGATTATTGAAGATCATAAAGATATGTTGATGGTCCTGAAGAAATACCTTGAAGATCAGGACTTTAAGATCATCACCGCCGAAACCGGTGAAGAAGGGCTGGAGCTTTTTAATGCTCAAAAACCCGACCTGATACTGGTGGACATCATGCTGCCGGGAATTTCCGGTCTGGATGTTATCCAGACCATCAAAGACCGTGATGACAAGGAAGAAAGTACCTACATCCCAATCATCGTCATAACCGCCAAAAACGACATTCAGGATATCGTAACCGGTTTTAACAACGGGGCGGATGACTATATCATCAAGCCCTTTCATTTCGAGGAACTCAGTGCCCGTATAAAATCGGCCGTGCGTATCAAACGGCTAAATGAGATGCTGCTCACCCAATCCCATAGTCTGGAAAACGCCAACAAGGAGATTTCCGGACTGAATAACACCCTGGTGGCCAAGAACAAGGAGCTGAGAAAAAATATCTACGGGCTTCATTCCCTGTTTGAAATCTCTATGGAGTTGAGCTCCATTTTGGAATATAACGAACTCATCTCCCGTACCATATTCACCATGATGGGTCAATACTCCGTGAAGGCGGCCTTTTACATGCAGGCCGACCAAAAAATGAATCAACTGCGGGTGTATGACAGCCGTGGCGATATTCCCGTAACCATTGAGGAACTGAAGCTGGATGCCGAAGACAGTCTTATCTCCTATTTCCGTATCCACCCGGCACCCAGTCTGATTGAGGAGATCAGGAAAGAGATCAATACCTCATCCGTATTTCATAAGCTGGAGAATCATAACGTTACCCTGATAGCACCGGTGATGCTCAAAGGCAAGATAGAAGGACTCTTCTGTTTTGGGGAAAGAGTAAAATCCTCTCCCTACGAAGAGCGGGAGCTGCAACAGATTGCCATCCTGGCCAACATTATCTCCATCGCCATCAACAACGCCCGCCTCTATCGGGAGGTGGAACAACTCTCCTATACGGACGCCATGACCGACCTGCACAACTACCGCTATTTTCGTATGCGTCTGAATGAAGAGATTATGCGGGATAAACGTACCCGTTCCGGTCTTTCCCTGCTCATTTTGGATGTGGACTATTTCAAAAACTTCAACGATACTCTGGGGCATCAGGCCGGAGACCGCGTTCTTAAACAACTCAGCGACATTCTAAAGGAAACCGTTCGCGAAAATGATATTGTCGCCCGATACGGTGGCGAGGAATTTGCCGTTATTTTACCTTCCGTGGATAAAAAAGGGGCCATGATTTTGGCCGAACGTTTGCGGGTGAACATCGAGCAGGCTAAATTTGACGGCGAGGAAGTTCAACCGGGCCAACGCGTTACCGTGAGTATCGGTGAAGCCTCATTACTGGACAGTGAAATGGAAGCGGATACTTTGATCAAGCATGCCGACCTGGCCCTATACGCGGCCAAGGAAAGCGGGCGCAACAAAGTGGTCGCTTTTTCTCCCGATCTAATAGAAGAGTAATATGAAAATTGGAATCACCTGCTACCCCACCTATGGCGGCAGCGGGGTTGTGGCAACCGAGCTGGGTATAAAAATGGCCGCCCTGGGTCATGAAGTCCACTTTATCGCCTATGCCCTGCCTTATCGCCTGGGCTCTTTTACAACCAACCTTTTTTTTCATGAAGTGGATGTTCTACAATATCCCCTGTTCGAGTATCCACCCTACTCCCTTTCCCTGGCTCATAAGATGGTGGATGTGATTGAACATGAAAAACTGGATATTCTACACGTGCACTACGCCATCCCCCATGCCACCAGCGCCTATCTGGCCCGGGAAATTATGGGCGATGATTCATTTAAATTTGTAACCACCCTGCACGGCACCGATATCACCCTGATCGGTTCGGATCCCTCTTATTTAAAAATTGTTAAATTTTCCATTGAGAAGAGTGACGGCGTTACCGCCGTTTCCAGGTACTTACAGGAAGAGACCTATAAAACCTTTCAAATAAAAAATGACATTGAGGTCATCCCCAACTTTGTCCCGGACCGCTTCTGGATAAACAATAAGGAGCTGGAACGCCACCGCTGCTTCGGCCAGAACAACGAGGTTATTCTGACCCATATTTCCAATTTCCGCCCTGTAAAGCGGGTTGTGGATCTGGTTGACGTCATGGGCCATCTGATACCCAAATATCCGGTAAAGCTGCTGATGGTGGGTGACGGACCCGAGCGTTCCCGCATGGAGCAAATATGCCGTGAACGCGGACTGTGCGATCATATTCAATTTTTAGGCAAGCAACAGAATGTGGAACAGGTTCTGGCCTGCAGCGATCTGTTTTTATTGCCCAGCGAGGACGAAAGTTTTGGACTGGCCGCTTTGGAAGCCATGGCCTGTGGCCTGCCGGTGGTTACCACCAACGCCGGCGGCCTGCCGGAGGTAAACATTGACGGCCAAACCGGTTTCACGGTCGATGTGGGAGACACCAAAGCCTTTGCCGACAGAATCGCCCGCATTATAAGCGACCGGCCCTTTTACTTTCAGCTTTCCCGAAATGCCAAAAAACGGGCGCATGCCGAGTTTAATTCCGAAAAGATTGTTCCCCAATACTTAGGCTATTATGAGAAGATCATTTCCGGTGCTTAAGGTCATGGCGAAGAGTTGTTACAAAATTTAAGATCCATTAACTTTAAATAGTATGATTTAGCCGGCGGTATCTTTGAAGCAAACTATTCCATATCTCATTTCTCATCGCGGACGAGCCGACCACTCTTATGTGGAAAACACCATAGAGGCCTTTCAAAGTGCGCTGGATCAGGGGGCCAATGGACTGGAGATTGACGTCCAGCTTTGCGGTTCCGGTGAGATTATCGTCTTCCATGATTTTTATCTGCGGCGCCTTTTTAACAAACGGCGTTTCACCTGGTCCACCCCGCTAAAGGAAATACGGGCCTGGGGCCGCCGCAACAGCGGGCGTCAGGATTTTTATATCCCAACCCTGAATGAGTTCATCGAGCACTTTAAAGGTACGGTTCCGGTCAACCTGGACGCCAAGGTTTTTCTGCCCTTTTTCGGCGCCTTTGCCAAATACCTGGTGCGTACCATAAAAGCCTCCGGCTATCGCAGCCAGTTTTGGGTCTCCTCCTTTAACCCTATGTTTATACGTATGATCAAACATAACGGCGCCGACATACAAACCGGATTTCTCTTTTCCCGTTACGATATCATGCGACGTCTTTCCGAACCTCTATGGCACTGTGATTTTTGGCATCCCAAGGCGCATCTTATCGATGACGATTTTATTCAACTGGCCCGGAGCCACAACAAAAAGATTTTTACCTGGACGGTAAATGAACCCGCTGAATGGAAAAGGCTGAGCGCCTATCCGGAAGTTCGCGGCATCATAAGTGACAAAATACACCTGCTCAGGAAAGAGATTGATCAGGAACTGACCAAAAATCCGCTACTTCTTTAAAATCCCTAATTTCATTCTGCCGCTTGCCGATGTTTTGCCTATAACCTTAAAAAGGATTTTAGGAGAAACACCATGCCGGTATATTTAAAGAACAGCGACGTTCAGGAGACTGAGGAGATCACCCTCCATCCTGTTTTGGAAACCGCCGCCCACCCTGAACTGAAGCTCAGCCTGCCCAATTTCAACATCATTTTACACTACGACAGACAGCACAGTTACGATTATATCGTGGAAATGTTAAGCAATATCTTTGGTTACAGCCCCTCCACAGCCTTTGAGATGTGCTGTAAGCTGGATATTTCGGGACGCCTGGTGGTCTTTACGGGTAACCGGGATCAGGCCGAATTAAAAAGACACCAGATCATAAATTATGGCCCCGACTGGCGTATTCCCGGCTGTAATGATTCCATGAAAGCCACTTTGGAAATTGCTCACCCTGTTGTTGATTTTAGCGTTAATTAGACTACCGGCTGCTTAATCCCCGGGTTCATCTTTCTCTTTCCCAAAATTCTTTTCCAGGGCCGTCAGGGTATCAAGAAATACATTATAATCGTCCCGTGAATACAAATAGACATAAATATGCGGAGCGGATGCCTGTTCCCGCTGGAATTGTTGCGCGGTGCCCAATAGTATCCGGGCACACCTCTCCAGCGGAAAACCGAATATCCCACTGCTGATAGCCGGAAAGGCCAGCGACTTAACAGCATGGTTAACGGCCAGCTTCAGGGCGGATAGTACCGCGGATTTCAACTTGGCGTCTTCATCTCCTTCCCCCATCATGGGGCCGACAGCATGAATAACATAGCGCGCTTTTAAACGCCCCGCGCCGCTGATAACCGCCGATCCCACCGGAACATACCCCAGCTTATCGCACTCTTCCTGAATCGCGTATCCTCCGCGGTGCACAATGGCCCGGGCCACGCCTCCCCCATGCTGCAGATGGCTGTTGGCGGCATTGACCACGGCATCGCAATCCGCCAGCGTGATATCGCCCTGAACAAGACAAAGCTTTTTTTCACCGCTTTTTATACATTTCATCATTCGGCCTTTCGGTAAACGATATGTCCCTTTTTGATGGTCATAACCGTATGGTTAATACCATAATGGTAGGGCAAATAGTCCAGGTTGGGAATGTCCAAAACCACAAAATCGGCTTGCATCCCCTCCTCAATGCGTCCGATACGGTTTTCCATCCGGATGGCCCGGGCCGCGGAACAGGTGGTGGCCCAAAGGATCTCCCCGGGAAGCATTTTCATTTTCAAAGCGGAGATGGTCCATATCAGTTGCAAATTCTGGGTTGTGGAACTTCCCGGATTAAAGTCGGTGGCAATGGCCACATCCAGGCCGTTATCCAGCATTTTACGCGCCGGCGCGTAACCGTCCTTACCCAGAAAAAAGGTCGTACCGGGCAGCAGCACGGCTATCACCCTGTTTTCAGCCATACGGGCGATACCCTCGTCGGAAATTTCCAGCAGATGATCGGCGGAGATGGCCTTCACTTCGGCACTGAGTTCGGCGCCGCCAAAAGGATAGAGCTCATCGGCATGAAGTTTGGGAATCAAACCGTATTGCTTGCCACACTCCAGTATCCTGCGGCTTTCATCCACGGTAAATACCCCCTTCTCACAAAACACATCGCAAAAACGGGCCAGCTTCCGTTCCGCTACCCGGGGAATCATTTCGTCACAAAGAAGACGGATATAATCTTCCCGGCGTGACTGATACTCATCGGGAATTTCATGTGCGCCAAGAAAGGTGGGGACCATTTCAAGATTTTGTTCGTCATTAAGCTCGCTTATTATCTCCAGGGACTTCAGTTCATCCTCCGTGGAAAGCCCGTAGCCGGACTTGGCTTCGATCGTCGTGGTCCCATATTCCAGAAATGTATGAATACGCTGACGGGTTAAGGCCTTAATTTCCTCCTTTGTGGCACGGCGGAATTTACGAACGCTGTTACGAATCCCCCCTCCGGCGGCGGCGATTTCCTCATAGGTTTTTCCCTGAATACGCATGATAAATTCTTCTTCCCGGCTGTTGTAGAAAACCGGATGCGTATGGGCATCCACGAAGCCGGGCAACAGGGTTAACCCCCGGCAGTTGATCCGTTGGTCGGCCTCAACCTCTTGTGAGTCCGGGACAATTTTTTCTATCTTTTCATCATCAACTATAATCTGTACATCTGTTAATTCCCGTACCCGTCCGTATCCACCGTCAACATCGGCGGTATAGACTCTTCCAATATTATAATAGACAATCTTAGACATAAGTTATATTTTCCTCCTCTACGATACACAGGGGGGTGCCAAAGGGATCACTGGCACAAAAGAAGCGGCTGCCGTTTTCCGCCGTGGAGATGGAAGCATCTATGGTATTGCAACCGATATTGCGGTAGCGGATATAGGCAGTGTCAAGATTGGTGACACTCAGATAAATATATTGCCGCGGATGCATCAACCAGCCCTGCCCCAGGTCATCACCTTCCAGCAGGGGGTCATAGCAAATAATCTCCGAGGCCCCGCACTCGAAAGCACAACGCCCCTTGGATAACATTTGAGCTTTGGTCTGTAAGGCCTTGCTGTAAAAATCCATGGCCTCTTCCAGGTCGGATACGACAATTGTAACCTTGACAAGTCGAACCATCAGTCTGTCTCCTTAATTGCTTCGGAAAGCATTTTCCATGACCGCTCCAATGATTCCGATATCACCTTTGTCCCGGTAATTACCGGCATAAAATTGGTATCCCCGTTCCATCTCGGCACAATATGGTAATGAATATGTTCATCGATACCCGCTCCCGCCGCCCGGCCCATATTCATACCCAGATTTATGGCATCCGGGTTATAGACCTTGCGCAGGGCACGGATAACGATATTTATCGTTTGCTGACAATCCAACTGCTCAGCGGAACTCAGTTCCAGTAAGTCATGCGTATGATGAAAAGGAACCACCATGACGTGCCCGTTATTATAGGGATATTTATTAAGTATCACATAACAGTGTTGGCTACGATGAACAATCAAATAGCGTTCATCATCCTTTTGTTCCGGAAACACACAGAAAATACAGCCATCCGTTTTTTCTTCGTCTCCGGCAATATATTCCATACGCCAGGGCGCCCATATATGATTCATAGAATGATCCTTTCCTTTCCCTGTTTCCCCGCCATTACCGGTACCCCTAAAAATAGGAATTTTTGTTAAAAAAAACCCGGTATGATGGTTTTAATTATCATACCGGGTCAATGAGTTTATTGCGGGAATTAGTCCTCTTCCCTGTTTTGGGCTTCCTCGATTATTTTTTTCGCGGCGTCTGCCGGCACTTCCTCATAACTCGAGAATTTTCGTGTATGAATGCCACGTCCCTGGGTCATGGAACGCAGGGTGGTTGAATATTTATACAACTCGGCCAAAGGCACCGCCGCCCGGACCACCTGGAATTTTCCATCGGCATCCATGCCCAGAATACGTCCGCGCCGGCTGCTGATATCGCCCATCACATCCCCCATATATTCATCGGGTATGCGTATTTCAACTTCATAGATGGGCTCCAGCAAAACAGGTTTCGCCTTTTCAAAAGCAGCTTTAAACCCCATGGAAGCGGCCACCTTAAAGGCCATTTCCGAAGAGTCCACATTGTGGTAACTGCCGTCGTAAACGGTTACCTTAACATCGACGATGGGAAAACCGGCCAGGATACCCTTTTCCATGGTTTCCAGAACACCTTTTTCCACGGCGGGGATAAACTTGCCGGGAATAACACCGCCCACAATGGCATCGACAAACTCAAACTGTGCGCCGCGCTCCAACGGTTCTATCCGTAGGTGACAATCACCATATTGCCCGCGCCCACCGGATTGTTTTTTGAATTTCCCCTGGGCCTCGGCCGTTTTTTTTATGGTTTCCCGGTAGGGAATGCGCGGCTCTTCCTGATCCACCTCCACCCCAAAGCGATGTTTCAGTCTGCTTAGAATGGTAGCCAGATGCATCTCTCCCTGGCCGGAAATGATTGTTTGATGCAGCTCGGGATCATTTTCATACATAAAGGTGGGGTCTTCCTCATGCAAGGTGTGCAGGCCCTGGCCTATTTTATCCTCATCTCCCTTGGATTTGGGCTTGATGGCCTCACGGATACGCGGCTTCGGGAATTCGATCGGCGGAAATTTAATCCGGGCGTTTTTATCACTCAACGAATCACCGGTATGGGTAACCTTTAGTTTAACCAGGGCGGCAATGTCACCGGCCATGAGGCTGTCAACGCTCTCTTTCTGCTTACCGTTGAGTACAAATATCTGGGTAATGCGTTCGCCCATATCCCTGTTGGTATTGAGAACCTCTTCTCCCGTTTTTAAAACTCCCGAAAAAACCTTGATAAAGGAGAGTTCGCCCATATGCTGCTCACCCATGGTTTTAAAAATAAGGGCGGAAAAAGGCGCGCTCTTGTCCAGCTTTATCTCTTTTCCTTCTACTGTTTTTACGGACTTCAACTCATTGGGCGCCGGGCAAAAGTTAACGATCACATCCAACAGCCTTTTGGGGCCGATATTCGTCGTGGCACTGGTGCAGAATACGGGATAGATCAAATCATGGGCCATGGCTTCTTTCAGCCCCTTACGAAAATCATCTTCATCCAGACCGCTGTCAAAGTACTTTTCCATCAGGGAGTCGTCACTTTCGGCCACGGCCTCCACCAGTTTCATGTGCAAGGCATCCGCCTTTTCCTTTAATTCGCCGGGGATGTCCGATTCGGTAAAATCTCCACTGCCATCGGTTTTAAAGGTCAGCATCTTCATACGGATCAGATCGACAATGCGGTTAAAATCCGGGCCGGGATTAACCGGAAACTGAGCCAGAACCACGCGTTGGTCGAAATCCTCCACCAGGCTGTTAAAAACGGCGTCAAAATCGATATTTTCCTGATCCAGTTTATTGAGGATAATTACCCGGGGAATGTCATCTTTTTCGGCGCGTTGCCAAACAAGTTCCGATCCCACTTCCACACCGGATTTGGCGGAAACCACCAAAAAAACCGTATCGATAACGCGCATGGCACCAACGACCTCGCCGTAAAAATCCGAATATCCGGGTGTATCAATCAGGTTGAGTTTATGATCACGCCAAACACCGTTCATTAGAGAAGTATTTATGGAAATCTGCCGCTCCGTCTCATCCGGGTTATAATCCGAAACCGTCGACCCCTGCTCGATGCTGCCCATGCGGGTAATGTTTTTCAAGCCCAGTTGAAAAGCTTCGTTCAACATGGTTTTACCCACACTGCCATGTCCAAAAATACCTATATTCCGAATCTGTTCCGTATTAAATACTTTCACCGATTTCCTCCTTACCTTTCTGCAAGTCCGGTTGAATGTTTATGATACTTTTTTCATACAATAAAAGACCTGGTCGTCTTAATAATCCGAATAGATGGATTGGTGAATAAAATACTAAACAACATATATATATACAAAAAAATGGAGCGTCTAATCCCCGGAATTAACCGGACGGGTACCCCCCAAAATATTTTGCCCGAAGCGGACGTCGCTGAGTAACGGGCTTTTCAATGACGAAACAGGAAAAAAACATTCGGTCGTTCCAAAGACAGGGACCGAAAAACCAACCGGCCGCGAACGGAATTTTAGTGCTAATAAATATGTTTTTACAAATTTGACATTTTTATTGTTTTATGTTCTAAACGTTTGATAAATTATGCATTTGTTTTTGAGGACAGAAAGGGGATATATGGAACACTCAAGGGGAAGACACAATCCGTATCTGGTAAAAACAGCGGGACTTTTCAGCATCCTGGCCGGCATACTCTCACTGGCTTTTGTCTTTTATGTATTGGTGGTTCTCGGCAGTTATGGTTTCAGGGTACAGATGACATCGGATTCAACCGCGCTGATGGCCTGGGTAAACAAACATACTTTTGCCTATTCCATCCTGTGGCTGCATCAAATCATCTTCAGTATTCTTATGATTCCCGTGCCTTTTGCCGCCTCACAGGTTTTCAAACAGCATCAAAGCAGCCGTTCTTCGGCCCTGGCAACGCTCTCCTATTTGCTGGGCATGGTCGGCTTTATCCTTATGCTCATCAGCGGCATCATCTTTTTTGCCTCATCGCCCATCTCGGCCAGGGCTTTTGCCCACGGTATGGAAAGCGCGCGTCTCATGTACGATCTTTTCGAAGCCACGGCCATGCAGTTAAGGCTTTTTGGCGAAATTATGATCAGCCTGTGGTTTTTGGGCATCGGCCTTCATTTGGTGCGTAAAAACAGTATCGATATGTTCGGCTGGTACAGCTTTGTTTTATTTCTGTTTACGGTAATCGTAGCCATGGGAAAATCCTACAATGTTTTTAACTGGGAGCCCTTTCTGGCTATCATCCTGGCCTTTACCTATGTCTGGCTGGGCTGGCTGATGCGCCAAAAGGTTTCCAGAGGATTGTAAACCACAAAAAAGGCCCGTGGAAATATCCGGCGGGCCTTTTTCATTCTACGCGATAAGTTTTATTTCAAAACACGGTCTACCGCGCTATAGGTAACCGGGTGATATCCTTCCCGCGCCTTTTTATAAACTTCCCGGGCAAACTTTTTATAGGCATCCTGTTTGTTCAGCGCCGCGTAAAGCGGAACCACGAATTTTGCCCGGCCCACATGCAACAGAAAACGCTCAATATAGGGCAACGCCCCGGAATAGTTATGATTAATGGCCTGCAGGAACCAGGCGAAAGCGATCTCACTGTTGGGGGATGCGCTCAGTTTAAAGGTTTTATCCAGATCCGCCATACGGCTGTGTGTTAAATTTGCCGGCAAGGCGCGTAAAAAGTGCAGCCAGTGATGTGTGGTCCACCCCTGAACCTTTAGTTGCCCGGCCGCGGCGCCTTTTAAAAAGGCCATGCGTTGTTCATCCACCTTGCGGAACTCGGGGGAATCGGGCACCGGGCAATTTTCCGGCAAACCGGGTTCATATATCCATTGCCGCAAATGAATCTGGCTCTCCACCCGGCGGCGGTGTTTGATTAAATTGTCGCGAAGATAGCGGGTAAAACGCTCCGTATCCATGGACTGAAAGGCGTAGGTGTCAAAATATTTCTTCAGAAAAGCATCAAAACGGGAACGGCCGAACTCGGTTTCCAGCATTTTTAAAAAGGATCGCCCTTTCTCATAGGCGATAAGGGAAAGTCCCTCATCGGGATCACGGTCATCCACATTCAAAGCCAGCCGGGAGTCCGGGCTATCCTTACCCAGTTCTTCCAAAGTGCGCAACAGATCCTGATAACCGATCTGTTCCAGCATCTGTTCATAGTCCCTGCCGTACAGGGCCTCCATAATACGCAGCTCAAAGTAGGTGGTAAACCCTTCATTCAGCCAGACGTCGTTCCAGGTGGCATTGGTAACCAGATTACCGGACCAGGAGTGAGCCAGTTCGTGGGCGATCAGGGAAACCAGGGAACGGTCACCGGTGATCACCGTCGGCGTGGCAAAGGTCAGACGTGGATTCTCCATGCCGCCATACGGAAAACTGGGAGGCAACACCAAAATATCATATCGTCCCCACCGGTATGGGCCATACAGTTTTTCCGCGGTTTTTATCATGCGCGGCGTATCGGCAAATTCGTAAGCGGCCTTATCGATCATTTCCGGCTCGGCGTAAACCCCGCTACGCTCATCAAACGCGCGGAAACGCAAGTCTCCCACGGCCAGGGCCAGCAGATAGGACGGGATCGGCTGTTCCATCTCAAAATGGTAGATTCCCGTTTTGTTTTTTTGTTGCGGATTGGAGGCACTCATCAACGCCATCAGGTCCCTGGGGACCTGTACCGTGGCCGTGTAGGTAAAGCGGATACCGGGCGTATCCTGGCAGGGTATCCAGGTACGCGCCAGGATGGCCTGGGATTGTGAAAACAGAAACGGGTATTTTTTTCCGGCAGTCTGTTCCGGGGCAAGCCATTGCAAGGCGGCCGCCCGGGGCGAGGTTTTATAAGCCACGGAAATGATACTGTCTCCCGCTTGCAGGTCAATGGTTAACGGTAGCCCCATATAACCCTTCCCGGACTCTCCGAGGGAATAATGGCGCTGCGGATTTTCACCTTCCGCTTCCACCTTAAAAATCTCCAGATCACGGGTGTCCAGAATAAGAGTGCGCGCTTTTTTAAAGTTATCGATCTTTAAGGAAACCACCCCGCTGAGCGTGCGCTTCTCAAAATCAACGTTCAGGGTTAAGTCCATATGACGGATATGCACCGAATCCGTATTGGCGAAACTATGCGCATCTTGAAAACCACCATCCGCCTCCGTGGAACCGGAACGACAGCCGCTGAAAAAAAGAGTGGTCAGAAAAAGCGGAAGCAAAACAATCCGAACTGAAAACATTTATAAATCCTTTTGAAAAAGTTGAAAAATTTCCTGCCGGGGTGCGATCATATACGCCCGGCAGCACCAAGTCCCGGCCTGTTAAAGTGCTTTTTTTATCACATCGAACAAGTCGTTTAGCATGAAATAAAGCTTATCCGTGGGTAAGCCGGAGAAGTCGCGTTTCTTAAGCTCGGCGGCCATCCGTTCATAGGTATCCACGAGATAATCCACACGATGAGCGGCATCCACCTGCCGCTCATGGAGCTGCTGATCAATATAAAGCCGGCGATGCGCGTAAAGTTCCGGCTCCAGTTCACTTTCCCAGGATACCACCGTCAGTGCA